>VTLG01017045.1_pt1 | contig 12868 bp, 8 predicted proteins | sample 4694571 | NCBI WGS metagenome assembly VTLG01 (sample SAMN12604809, study PRJNA352737) | marine metagenome | biome: ENVO:00000447; feature: ENVO:00000209|ENVO:00000569|ENVO:01000036; material: ENVO:00002151; isolation source: viral sequences binned using virsorter ... | reverse complement strand
ACCAAGGTACACCAGCAGTTACAGTAGGAGTTTTAGATTCTGTGATCTGTGCAGCAATACTTGTTTCAATAGCTGTTACCTCATCAGAACCTAATGCAGCTTTAGCCCAAGCTATAGCATCAGTTTCTTTAATGTCTTTATAAGCAGTAAAAGAACTGCTATTAGCAGCAGCAAGCTGTATAGCACCATAAGAAGATCCAGTATGAACTACAGCAGAATCGCCACTACCTACAGTTTCAGAATCATTTGCAGTCCAATGAACAGTAGTTACGACATCAGATAAAGAACCGACAGTTTTTGTTGCATCTAAAGAAGCAACTTTCCAAGTTACAGCCATGATAAAAAATAAACTTTACTAATAGTTTAACTTTATTCTATAACTTCGCTAGAAGTTTCTTTTCCTGTAGAAACTTTTACACCTTCTTCTTCTTGTAACATTTCCAGAAGTTCTTTATATTGATAATTTTTCATCTTAAATTCTTCATATACTTGTGCATTTTCTTCTTGAAGTTTATCAATGTTTGCTTTAGCAGTATTAAACTTATCAGCAAGAGCTTGTGCTTCTGCTTTACGTTCTTCAACTCTTTCAGATAGTTTTGACATAAGATTTTTGTAATTAATTTAGAGTTTAACTATTGAAAGATATAAAGGCAATACGGCTTTTGCTGCTTTTAAGATGCTTCTATTTCAGTTTTTATTGCTTCTTCTAATTTAGTAAGAGTAACTACATCTGCACTTTCGTTATTCCATTGAGCTTTAGCCCAAGTAAGTTTCTGCTCATCAGTAGGATCAGCAATAAAATTAGCATCAGTATGAGCAAGAGGATTTAAAGCTGTTGCAAATTCTTGTGTTGCTTGTTTTCCGTTGCTATCAGTACCAGTTATATTAACATGAACAGTAAGAATTTCTCCGTTACCACCTTGTTTTTTAGTAGTTCCAAATACTGTGTATGCGTACTTGATTGACATTGTTAAAACCTCCTATTAAGAAACTGCACAGCTAGGGTGAGTAGATCCCTGCCCTGTAAATAATGCAGTTCCATGTATTGAACCACCATTACTTACGTTATTAGAAATTGTAACCACAAAAGTTGTTTGGTTCTGTCCAAAGGCTACATCAACTTGGGCTGAACTAGTGTTTGCTATGACAGTATGAGTATAAAATGTACCACCTGATGCCATTAAACCACCTAAAGTAACTTCAACATTACATTGATGTCCTTCTCCATAAAATGCTAATTGAAGTTTTGCCCAACCATAACCTAGTCCAGTTATTGTAAATTGTTTATTTGCATTATTAGCAACAGTTATAGTGGGAGAGCCAAATCTTTGGATTATGTTTCTATTTTGGAAAAGATCAATCGTTTGTGATGGACCAAGTGATGCAAATTGACTAGCACCAACGCCAACTTGCAAAGCATTTGTGCCATGATCGTAATTTAAATAACCTACGTCACCATCATCACTATCACCAAAATTTATTGTTGCATTATCACCAGAATTATTACCAGTATTAATTGATATGGCTGTATTTCCACCTCCTGATAATTCAAGTAATGAACTTGGATTTGTTAGGCCAATACCTACGTTCCCAGAAGATGTTACACGCATACGTTCTGCTGCGTTAGTAGTGAATGACATAAAATTACTACCGTGGTTATATCTAATTTTTCCTACATCAGCATCATCAGCATCACCAAAATGTATAAAACAATCTTTATTGGATTCGGCAGTAAGCATACGCAAAAATACATCATCATTTGCACCTGTTCCAAGTGATTTAATTTCAATACTCGATTTACCTGATGAAGTTACTACGGATAGAGGGTAACTAGGACTTGTTGTACCTATACCTACGTTTCCATTGTTATCTATTCGCATGCGTTCTACTTCTGTAGCAGCATTATCAGTTGCAAATCTAAATCCTCCTTGAGTACCTCCTGTATTATCGCTAGATAAAAGTTTTACAAATTGAGCTTCAGCATTAACTCTAAAAGAATAACCACCATTAGCACCTTTAATTTCGAGCTTATCTCTAGGACTTGTTGTACCTATACCAACGTTTCCAGACGCATCTATACGCATTTTTTCCGAATTATTTACGTCAATTTGTAAACGTCCACTAGCACCAGAAACACCACTTATACAAGCTCTATCAGCGTTTTGACCAAATTGAAAATTGTATGAATCTGATAAAACAACATTGCCATTAACAACTTGCAACTTACCTATTGGACTTGTTGTACCAATTCCCACATTTTTTGATGTATCAATCGTTAGTGCATCTGCTGAGTTCTGAACAATATGAACTGCATTATTATTTGAAGACCCTAAAACAAACTTAGAGGCTTGAGCTTCTAAAAAACCTATCCCTCCACTATCTCTTTCTACTAAAAGTAAAGCGTTAGCACCAGTCTGCTTTAAATGTAGTAATTGGCTAGGACTATTTGTACCTATACCAATCCGATCATTACCAGCATCTACCTTAAATAAGTTTGCTTCTCCATTACCTTCAATTCTAAAATCTGTATCTGTACTTGTTTCATTAAAAACAACTTCACTTGAAGTTAACTTTAATCTTTCAACTCCACCTGTACCAATGGTTACGCTAGATGCAGCAGTAGCACCACTTTCTTTCATAAGAGGAGTACCACCAGCTTGTGATCCGTCATGTACTACAAGTGTTTTCTTTGTAGTATCTACTGTGACTTCTCTTGCAGCACCAGTAAATGAGTTATGTTCGGTAGTTGTACCACCTCTAAGTTGTAATTGGTCAGGCATGGTAAATTAGATTCCTCCTAAGTTAAAAGTGCCAGATCCTTTGCCTAGCGATACACGATTAGCTGCAATAGCTTCGTTTGAAAATACTGCACCTGTTACAGCAAGACTTCCTAAGTCTATACTATTAGAACCTGCTGAAGCTGTATATAAGGTATTAAAAGCTGCTGTAGCAAATTTTGCAACCTCTATCAAGCCTTCTCCAATATTTTGAAAAACAGATCCGTTAAAAACACGAACACGTTTATCAACAGTATTGAAGTACAAATCGCCTTCTGTTACCGCATTACCTAAACCATCAACAGTAGGATTAGATGATGCTTCTCCTAAGTATAGTTGTAAAAAATTATTTAGGTAATTTGATGCGTTTGTTACGTTTGTAATATTAGTAGCAACTGTATTTACGTTAGATATAGAACCACCAACAGTATTTACATTTGCAATAGAACCTGCTGTTGTATTTATATTTCCTATAGAGCTTGAGACAGTTGCTATGCTTGAGTTTGCACCTGCAACAATAGATACATTTGAATTATTATTAGCTACAGTTGTTATTTCTGTAGTTTTTCCAGCAACAGTATTAATATTACTGCTGTTACCTGCCACAGAAGTTACGTTGCTACTAATCCCTGCAACTGTAGTGACATTAGAAGATATACCTGCAACTGTACTTACGTTTGATGAGATACCTGCAACAGTTCCTATATCAGTTCCGTCATTAGCAACTGTAGTGACATTAGAAGATATACCTGCAACTGTATTTACATTAGCTACGTTTGTACCGACTGCATTTACGTTAGAAATTGCACCTGCAACTGTATTGACGTTAGCTATAGAACTAGCAACAGTTGTTACCTCAGTAGCCTTTGGTACTAATCTATGAAAATTGTATGTATGTAATGTAGATGTAGTCTCTACAATAAATCCAAAGCCTTGTTGTATAACTGAAGGAACATTATTAATTGTAATTGTTGCATTATCTCCAACATTTCCATCAGCAATAGTAACAGTACCACCACTCGGGGTATGAGAGCTTAATGTAGTTTTAACTGATATAAGAGTTCCAGCACCATTATTTACATCTGGGTTTGCATTAGGAAAATTAGTTTCGTTGCTTATTGGTACAAAACCACCAACGTCATCTACTAAGTCTATAACCCTTGCATCTATAGCTGCTGTTGTTGCAACTTTATTATCAGCACTACTCCAAGTTTCACCTGATTGAATTTCTCCTAAAGTATCTTTACCATAAAATCTTTCTTCAGCACGTTTAGCAGAATAGACTTGTGTATCACTTGATGAGGTTCCAGAAGTAACAACACCTGCACCTGTAATACCATCTAAATCAACATTACCTGTTATTTCAATACCAGTAGCTAAAGTAGTTAACTTAGGTTGTGAGTCATGAAATATCTTTACAGCACCATTAGCTATACATTGTATAAAGTCTTCAGCATGACCAACAGTTGCATCTTTTTGTAAAAATAGATTAGTACCATTGGTAACTATGACTAGATCGCCAGTACCAACTTCACTAATAAAACTGCCATTACTTCCAGAATCATGAAATAGTTGTAAAGCATTTGTATCATTGTTACCAACAGTTATAAAACCACCACTTAATGTATAAGTACCATCTCCATCATCAGATGTAGTAGCAGAATTTACTTTTAATTTTTGTGTATTAGTAAGGTTAGTAGTATTAGCTGTTGCAATCGTGCCTGTAGTAAAAGCACCAGTACTAGCAGAGTTAGCACCTATAGGAGTTCCATCTATAGCACCACCATTTATGTCAACATTACTGGAAGTAAATGCTGTAGCTGTAATAGTTTTGTTTGTTAATGTCTGAGCAAGAGTATCTAAAACAACATTACCACTAGCATTTGGTAAAGTAATTGTTCTATCAGCAGTAGGGTTAGTTACTGATAATGTTGTTTCGTGAGCATCATCACTACTACCTTCAAACTGTAAAGATCCAGTTATTGTATTATTGCCATCTCTCCTAAGTAGATCGTTATTAACAATATCAACAAACTCTTGAAGACCAAACAATATCTGGTCACTTTGAGTATCTAAATCAGCTTCAGTTAAAACAGAACCATCTTGAAAGTCTATCTTTTTAGCAGATATATCTGTATCTCTTTGAAACTTTATTGCGACACCATTAGCAGGTACATGGCCTGATAAAAACTTTATAGTAGTTGCACTAGCAAACTCATAATGTGTACCTTGAGTTTTAGGAGTAAAGTCATTACCTACTGTTACATCAATTTCAGATTCAGCTAAGTAAGCAAACGAAATATTAAAAGGGTCAGACTTACCATTTGAATCGGTATTGCCATTACCTGTATGGTTAGTAAATGATGCTGCGGTGTTGGTAGCCATAACTATTTAGTAAAGGTGTTCAAAGACTTCTCAAGTGCATTGTAATATTCTTCTTTAATTTTATTCTTTTTATCTACTCTTTGCTGCAATTCATTTTGACCTCTGCTTTCAAAATATAAGTTTTCACCATGTTTAATATATGTTCTATTTATGTCAGCCAAATCTAAATATATTTCTTGTGCTGCTTTTTTACCCAAAGCGTTAGTCAATCCATATTCTTCTATAATACCTGCTCTTGATGTATAGGCTGGTGATTCCAAATAATTGTTCATAGTCTCAAGTATTGTTTTTTCTCCAAATCCGTCATAATTTAATTTTTGCGTATTTATAACTTCTTTTAATTTATTGTAATCACCTGTTGTTAATTTAATAGGTGTTACTGTTTCAGTTCCACCTCTAATAGTACCTGTAATTATTTCTTTAGGTTCTGGTAACATTCTTCCAATCAAAGCTTGTGCTTTGTAAATCTTGTAATTTTTACTTCTACTATGCCTTGATAAAGAAAATAAATCTAGTCCTTTTTTTTGTGGATATAAAACTGGTTCGTTAGTTATGTGTTCATACATAAAAGGTAAATCATAATTTAGACCCATAAATTTTTCTTGTGATTGGTTAATTATGTCTCTTAAAACTCTTTGATACAAATTATGTTTATTAAACTCAGGATCACTTATTGAAAGTTCTTGATTTATTGCATCACCTTCTCTAACTTTTGTATCGACTCTCTGTTGTAAAAGCTGTACTTCTTCATCACTAAAACCCATTATTTTTAAAATGTCTGCTGGTGTTTGTTTTAATCTCGCACCTAAATTTGAGTATGGTATAAATCTTGCAGCAACTAATTGTCTGCCTACATATTCTGAAAACTTTTTAAGTCTATAGTTTGTAGGACTGTCAACTTCGCCTTCATCTCCTTCTCCTACTTTTGGTACTGCTTGAAATATATTCATCAATTCATTTATTTGTGCTGTAAAACTTCTATTAAATATATTTCTACCAACTGCACCTACCCAACCAATAGTAAAATCGTCATAAGGTTTATCACCAATTACACCAGAAGCGTTAATAAAATCTACCATCAGACGTAGATAGCCAGCCATAGGTTCAGGTATATTTTCGTAAGTTTCATACTCATATACTGGTTCACCATCATCACCAAATAAAGGTTCGCCATCTTCGTCATACTGTAAAGTTCCTTTGCTGTATGGTCGCCAACCATTTTTCCACATAGACTTCCACATAGCAGCACCTTCTGGTTTTTTAAAATCAGGACCACCACCTGTCAATATAATTGGAGGTACAAATTCTTCATCTCTTAATTTTCTTCTATAGTCCATAGCAGTTGCACCAATCAACATTGCTAGACCCATACCTAAACGTAATTCACCTCTTGTTTGTTGTGCAATGATTGGATCTGCACTTAACAAATCATTTCTTATCTCTGGCAAAAGTACTTGATTTAATGGGTTTAAATTAGTAAAACCTTTACCTGTATCAATAACCATAGGTTGATTGATAATAGGAAGTAATCTTGCGTTTGATTTTAAAATGTTTGTTGGTGCTTTTGTAAAAGAAAAATAAAATCTAGCAAGTGGGTGTTTGTTAGCAAATTTATTTAAAGCAGAAGCACCTTTACCAAAGTAATCTTCTGTTCTTATATCTTGTGTAAAGGTTATTGTTTTACCAAAATCCTGTGCTTGTTTTAATATTTTTTCCGTTAAACCAGCGTCTACAATATCTTCACTACCACTACCTGAAGGCACTTTGCCATTTTCAGCATAGTATTGAAGAATCGAATCGACATGACCTTTTATAAATTTATTTAATTCATCTCCTTGCTTACCAAGCCTAAGACCTTCATTGAAAGATTCAAAAGTAGCAGCAGCAATAATGTTAGGAGCTTGTATCAGAGCATCAGTAGATGTCATCAATCTCATTGGCAGTCTTATAAATTTACCTGTTTTGTCTACAAATCTAGAAGCTAAATTATCGCCATCAGAAGAAATCATAAATCTCTGTCCAGTATCACCTTTAAAGTTTCCAATATTTACAAAGTTATCCTCCATATCCCAAGACTTTTTCCAAGCTTTAAGACCAAAATTCAAATTAGAATTTAAAGCAAACAAATGTCTTTTAGCACCTTCTAACTCTTTTAAATTGTTTGAACCTAAAGCTAACTTTAAGGCTGCTAAATAACTTTGTGCTACTCCTGATATAAAGTTAACTTCTTGAGTAGTAGGTGCAGAAAGTAATGCGTTGATACCTACTTCGTTTACTGTTCTCATTCCTTTGTCTAAAGCACCCATAAAACCATCTACTTTTTTCATGGCAACTATCTGTTCCACTTTGCCATCTGTGCGTTCAATACGATTTGCTAATCTATATAATTCATCTAAATCTCCTGATTCTTGTGCTTCTCTAATACGTTGTTTTAATAATGCTCTAAAATCTTTTTTCTCTCTTAATGCTTCATTAAAATCTAAAGTTGATTCTCCTACTTGTTCTGTTGCTTCTCGTTTTTGTGCAGGTGTCATATCCATTACTTCTTCTGGGCTTTTACCTGCAATACCAGAATCAGGTTTAGCTTGTAAAGTTTTACCTACACGACCAAAAGGAGTTCTAACTGCTTTTATATCCATAGTCAACCAATCTTCTACTTTTTCTAAAGCGTCATCTAATTCATCTGCTGCTTGTTCTATTAATTTAAAATTTTTACTATCAAGAGCATTTACATATTTTGTATTTGCATTAACAACTCCATCTGAAGCCAACACTACGTTTTGTGCTAAAGCAAAAGCCAACTCATCAGGTGGCCTTTCACCATAAAATTTTATATATTCTTCTGCCATAGCTCTTATTCTTTTTGAATTTTTAAGGTCTATAACTCTGTCATCATATAAATTTAATGCACCAAGTTTTGTTTTTAATTGTGACTTTCTACCTTCAAACACATTCTTATCTTTCATTTCTCTAATTGTTTGATCTATACCCTCTTGGAAAGTACCCTTAACTCCTTTGTTTGTATATTGCTGTGGTGTTTTTGTTTTATCTCCTAAGTCTTGTTTTTTCTTTTTAGCAACTGTACTAACAGACTCACCAAGATATTTTGCATCTGCTGGTATTTTTAAGACAAGGCCAGAAGTATTATCAGGAGATGCTTTAGCACTACCTGTCATTTCTGCAACCATATCTTTTACTTTTTGGTGAACCTTTACACCATGAGCTTTTATTTCTGATTTTGAAAACCCTTGAGCTTCTAATGCTTCTACAATTCTATCTTCAGCTTTAGATTTACTTTTATTACTTCTAATAATATAAGCAACTTGATCTAGTTCAGATTCAAACTGTATGCTTGCCAACCCATATCTAGGCTTCATACGTTGTAAAGACTTAGGTAGTTGAAATACTCTTTTAGGTTGAATAACTGTATCGTCTTGTTTTTCTAATTTTCTTTTTAATGTATCTGTTTGATTTACAGCGTTAATTATTTCTTCTTTTTCTTTTTCTGTTATTGTTTTGTTAATTTCTTGTGCAGTTTTATTAGCATATTTTTTATTTAATTTTGTGCTTATATTATCTAAGCCTTCTAATGCTCCTTTAAAAGTTACACCAAAAGTTCCTCCAAGTGCAGCAGAATCAAAAATTTCTTTAGGTGTTAAAAACTGTTGTTCATTAATACCTTTTCTTATTTGTTCTCCACCAACAGCGATACCAGCACCTTGTATAGCAGCCTTTTTAAGACCACCTTTTCCTATTTTGGCTGTAGATCCGAAAGGTATCATTTGAACAACACCAGACTGTATAGCTTCTCCAAAGTCTATATTTTCTTCACCTCTTGCTTTTTGTGCAGCAATATTAAGACCAACACCACCAACAAAGTTAATACCAAAATATGCAGCTTTAGTTACAGGATCAGGACTAACTAATAAAGGCAAAGTTAATTTATCAAGGCCAACACCACCGCCAATATCAATACCTAAACCTGCTGCTTGTTTATATGGATCTCCTTTCTCATCTTTAAATGTACCTTCATCACCTTCTGTATAAAAATTATTTATAGAGTTTTCTAAATCTACATCTATATCCCAATCTAAAAAACTTTCTGTTTGTTTATATATATCGTTATTTATAGGCTGTAAAAAGTTAGTATCAGTTTGAAAGCCACTTATAGGTTGACTAGCTTGATTGTTATTTAAATTTGAATCTGTCATCTTTAATCAGTAAGAAACTGTTTGTAGGAGTTATTTGTATAAGCACCCCACGCACCAAACCCTTGTTGGTCAAATAAGCGTTTAGCTGCTATTACATTAACAATAGGGTCATATAATTCATCTGTTGATTCAATATCAAACAACCTTAACCTTTCTTCTAAAAAGTCATCAATCATATTTAATTGGAAAAGACCTATAGAAAATTCGTTTTTCTTTTGAGGATCTAAACCTGATTTTACTGTATCAATCATAGGATCACCTGCTGACTCTGCCATTGCTACAGCAGCCATAATCTTTGCATCTGCTGGTTTGAATCCTACAGCTAATAACATTTGTTCTATTTTAGTTTGTGGTATTTTTTTGGTCTTATCTACTCCTTTTAATATTTCATCTAGCTCTTCTGTTTGATTTAGTTTACGTTCTCTTGCTTCATCTTCTGGGGTAGAAGGTGTAAATGCACCGCCTTCAACATTATCTTTCTTACCACCAAACAATAATTCAGTACCAGTTTTCTTGGTTTGGTTATCTTGATTAAAAGGATTATTTGTTGAACCAACCTCATTAATAAATGGATTATTGTTAGTATTTTGCTGATTTAAAAACTCTTTAAAACGCTTGTCAACTTCTGACATAATTCCAGAAGCATCATATTTTGCTGCTTTTATTTTTTTAGCATCAACAAATAATTTAATAGTCTCTTCTCTGATTAACTTATCTCTATCTTCTGGTTTGATAGTAAGATTACTTTCTATCTTTCTAATTGCATTGATATATCTTTGTTCTAAATCATAGAAATCTGCTGTTTCCTGTTTTCCTAAAGTAATTTGACCCATAGCATCTTTCTCGCCAATCATATCTTTTGCTGTTTTTAAATTATTAAATATCTCTGTGCTTCTATTTGTTTGTAATCCTTTACCTAAAGTTTCTTCTATTTCATTTTTAAGTCTTTGTAAGTTTTGCTTGTCTTCATCTGTAATCGTCACACCTAATGACTTCTCAAATCTAACTAACTCTGTATATGCTGCTGAAGGGTTTGTATCATATACACCTTTAAACCTAAGATCATTTTCAAAATTGGTAAACCAATTATCTCTATCAAAATCTTCTACTTCTATTTTGTCTTTTAAAAAATCTAATTCTTCTGGATAAAGTTCAGCAAGTTTATTAAGTCTATCTCTGTTTTGTTTGCCATCTACAACTTGAAAGAATCCATATTGTTTTATCTCGTCAAGAAATAGTTTTTGTCTAGTTTCGGTAGCTTCTCTTTCTTCTTCTTCTCTAAACTTTTCACTAGCATTTAACAAATCAACTCTTAGTTTCCTTATATCGTCTTCATAGAAATCTTTTAATTTTGATTGTTTTACAGTACCATCTTTTGTAATTTGTTGTGGCCCTACTTTTAATTCACCAGCATAATCTAAGAAATCTTTTACTTCGTCATAGCCATCTAATCCTTTATCTTCAAATTCCAAAAATATACTGTTAGCTGTATCACTTATAATTCCAATCATGTTAGAAGGAGATACAGATTCAGTTAATCCATTTACTGCAAGTTCATTTATACTATCTTGAACAATACGTCTTGATTGATCTATACCTGTTTCACCTTCTTCTACTTCTAAAATACCTTTTTCTATCAATTCTTGGTTTTCATCTATTTTATAAAAAGTACTTTTTAAAGTATCACTAATTTTATTTTCAGCATTTTGTACGTTGTATTCATTATGTGCTTCTTGATGTGATAAATGTATTTTTTGTATAGCTTGATTTTGTTGTGGTAAAAAGTATTTATTTACATAAAGTGATCTAATACCTGATACATCACTTTGCTGTGTAGAACTATATTCACCCAAAGCTGTTTGAAACTCAGGAGACTCTACACTATATTGCTCTAGTGGTACGTTGATTATTGTGCCATCATTCAACTGTTTTTTTACTGTGTAGTTATTAAAAAAAGTTTTAGCTTTTGTTTCTGCAATACTACCTAAAGTAATGGCTAGTTGTTTCTCTACCCCTGCTCTAAAAAACATATTACCGCCAACCAACTGCCTAGCTGCCTTACTGCCATCTTGTTTTTTTACTTGATTGATAATACGTTGCAACTCAGGCTTGCTTGCTTGCATAACCTTTTCCATACCAAGTTGTTCTTGTTCTTGTTTCTTTTCATTTATTTCTGCACCAAAATAATTTTGTAGTGCAGGGTTAACTGAAGATAAAATACCAGCAAGTTCTTCTGCATTTGTTTTTGGCAATACACTAGGTTCTGCTACAAAAGTATCTACAGGACTTGCTGCTGGTTGAAATGCTGTGCTTTGAAAACTTGATGTCATTGTTAAGCGTATTTAATAGCAGTAAAGGAACTCAAACCTTGTGCTGCTGTATTAAGAATAATCGAACCCAAAGTAGGGATCTGATTATATGCTTGATTTATATTGCTTTGTAGTTGATTACGTCTATTATCTCTCTGTGCTTCAAGACCTCTAACAACTCTTGTATATTGTCTTGATTGTGATTCCATTGCTTGATTTATAGATTCTCTCATATTTGCTGTTTGTCTTTCACTATCAGCTAACAACATATTTACTGTAAGACCTGCTTGTTCTGATGCTCTTATAGCTCCTTTTGCCTGTAAACCTTGTATTGTTTTTGCTAATTTTTCTTGTGCTTGTGAAGCTCTACTTTCTTTTAATTGTGCTGCTGTTGCTTCTTGTTGTGCTGTAAAAGATTGTTCTGCTGATCTGTTGGCAATCAAAGCACTTTGATATGTTTGGTCTGCTGCTGCCTGTGCTGCTGCCCGACCTGCCAATCCAGTAGCTAAGTTAAGACCTAAAGACGCAGCAAATAAACCTGCACCGCTTCCAGCAGTTAAGGCTCCACCTGTTAATGCAGTACCAATAGCAGGGAGACACATTTAAGCTATCCTCAGAAATTCGTAAAATGGTTTACTTTCTTTTCCGTATTTTGCGTGATAATTAATAAAAGTAAACCCAAGAGCTTTTAACCACTTGATAGCAGAATCGTTTTCTGCATATACAAAATTATATAAGATTTTATAATTTTTCAACAAGCTATCCACCCATTGTTTACCTTGTCTAACTAATTGTATTTTATATTTTTTATTACTAAACAACTCATCAGTAGCAACCATAAATATACAACCATCACTTATCACACCACATATACCCATAGGCTGGTCATCATCACCTGCAATAGTAAGACTTTTTGCAGCATATAAATAAGATAGTCTTAAAGCTTCTTCTGCATCTTGTCCTGTTTGATACCTTGCTTCTATCCTGTCCATTTGTCTCATGTTTTTACATACATAATTTAAGTCAGCTATATTTGCTTTTCTCAAATATCCCATCAAACCCTCCTACTTCTCATGTGAAACATAGCTTCGTATTCTGCACTTGATAACTGTGTTGGTAAGAACGTGTCATTCTTTACATCTATATCTACTCTATCGGCTCTACTCATAATAGGAACTCTAAATGT
>VTLG01002018.1_pt1 | contig 12873 bp, 18 predicted proteins | sample 4694571 | NCBI WGS metagenome assembly VTLG01 (sample SAMN12604809, study PRJNA352737) | marine metagenome | biome: ENVO:00000447; feature: ENVO:00000209|ENVO:00000569|ENVO:01000036; material: ENVO:00002151; isolation source: viral sequences binned using virsorter ... | reverse complement strand
ACATAGGGGATAATCTAGGATATTATCCCCTTATGTTTAACAATGAAAGGAATAACATGACAGACCAACCATTCAAAATAGATATGTACTTTATGATTAGGTACTATGCTAAAAAACACAGCAAGACTATAACAAGACGTGCCAAGTGGGACGAGAAATGCAGAACGTGGACAGATAAAAAAGGCAATCCATGTTTATGTTATTGGGACGTTGACGCAGATACACATAACAAATACAGAACAGCAGTTAATTATGAGGTGTTAGCATAATGACAAAGAAAAACTGGCACGATTATCATATTACAAAAAGTCTTTTACTTCACGCAATAGAAGATCATCTAGAATCTATTGAGAAAGTAAATGTTTATAATAATGTTACCAATACAAGTGGTGATCATTCTTTAATGAATGAATCAATGGGAACTATTGAAATGAAAAAACTACAAGAGAGGTTAAACAAATGAAATATTGTCAAGGACCAGATTGCCATACATATGAAACACAGGACAGAATACGTGGACCAAAAGGCTCCAAGCATTATGAAACTAGAAGAAGATCAAACTTTTATTATATGGGTGGCAATGTGTGTTCAATGCAATGTCAAGCTGATTGGTTTAGAAAGTTTGGCGCACGTGCATTAGATTACTTCGGCAGAATAACTGAGCCTAAAAGATTAACACCAGAAAATGCATGGTATAAAGATTTTGATTATGATTGGCAAACAAGGACCGATAGTAATTGGCGTATGATTAATAGACTAACTAAAGAGATAAGACCCATAACACAAGAACAGCATGAAGATGAGCGCTTTACATTGAATCAAGGATAATGTAGGATAACTATTATGAAAACAATTAAATATAATGACAAGACATACAACATACCAAAGCCATTCGATGAATGCTTCTTTGGTAGCGAGCCAACTAAAGAAGTGACGTTGACTAATAGATTTAGTGGACAGACAGCAACAGTGCCAGCGTTTGCAGTTGCTATCTATGACACTATTCTAGGTGCTGAACGTATGCAAGACTATACCCTAATGCAAAAGGGATTGAATTGGTTCGGTCGCAACTTCGCTAAACAATACATGATACTATTAGATTAGTTAAACATAATAACCAGGGCGCCTTCGGCGCCCTGGTTCGGGAGCCACGGTCCGCGCGTCGCGGTCGCTTCGCTCCCGCTCCGCGGACCGCGCACATTCAATAGAGGTACCACAACGGCTCGCAACTTTGCCTCGCTCACAATATGTATTTATCTTAAAAAAAAGGGGTCCCTCAACCTAGGGTTTAATTGCTTGATTTACGTTGTTTTAGCCGCTAAAATCATTATGGTACCTTTTATGCAGATAGACCTAGAAAAAATAAAAAAATTACCACCTGATGTACGAAAAGACTTTTATAAAATGTACCTTAAGTATGGTGAAAAAAAGAAACAATCTCTAGCCCAAAAAAATTTTCTAAATTTTGTAAAGCATATGTGGCCTGAGTTTATAGAAGGTCCTCATCATAAAATTGTTGCAAAAAAATTTAATGATATGGCCTCAGGTAAGATTAAAAGACTTATTATAAATATGCCTCCTAGGCATACTAAATCAGAATTTGCTTCATCTTTGCTTCCGGCATGGATGATAGGCAGAAATCCAAAATTAAAAATTATTCAAACTACTCACACAGGAGAGTTAGCTATTAAGTTTGGTCGTAAAGCTAAAACTTTAATTGACTCTGAAGAGTACCAGGAAATTTTTAAAACAAGACTAAGAGAAGATTCACAAGCTGCAGGTAAATGGGAAACCGCACAAGGAGGAGAGTATTTTGCTTCTGGTGTTGGTGGTGCTATTACTGGACGGGGCGCGGATCTTCTTATCATCGACGATCCACACTCAGAGCAAGATGCCATGAATCTTGGAGCATTGGAAAGAGCTTATGAGTGGTATACTTCAGGACCACGACAACGTCTACAACCCGGCGGACAAATTGTATGCGTTATGACACGTTGGAATACAAAAGACTTAACAGGAATGTTAATGCAAGCACAAAAAGAAGCTAAGGCTGATCAGTGGGAACTTATCGAGTTTCCGGCGATTATGCCGAGTGGTAAACCAGTATGGCCGGAATACTGGAAGCTAGATGAGTTAGAAACCGTCAAGGCTTCGTTATCACTTGGTAAATGGAATGCACAGTGGATGCAAAATCCAACTTCAGAAGAAGGAGCCATTATTAAACGTGAATGGTGGAAGAAATGGGAGCATGACTTTATGCCTAAGCTTGAACATATTATACAATCTTACGATACTGCTTTTATGAAAAAGGAAACAGCAGACTATTCAGCTATTACGACATGGGGTGTCTTTAGAAAAGATGAAGACTCACCTGCTAATTTAATACTCGTTGATGCTATTAAAGGCCGGTACGAGTTTCCAGAATTAAGACGAAAAGCAAAAGAGCAGTATGATTATTGGCAACCCGAGACGGTTTTAATTGAAGCCAAGGCTTCTGGACTGCCATTGACCTATGAATTAAGAAATATGGGCATACCGGTAATTAACTTTACACCGTCAAAAGGAAATGATAAGCATACAAGAGTAAACGCAGTAGCCCCTTTATTTGAAAGCGGCACTATATGGGCGCCCACTCAAAAAGAGTTCGCACAAGAGGTTATTGAGGAATGTGCAGCATTCCCGTATGGAGATAATGATGATTTGGTTGATTCCATGACGCAAGCCGTTATGCGTTTCAGACAAGGAGGCTTGATTCCTCATCCAGAAGACTATAAAGATGAGAAGATCATAAGAACTAAAAGGACTTACTATTAATGTTTCAACAGCTATTTAAATATTTTACAAAACTATTTATTGAAAAAATGGGTCGATCACCACAAACACCCGCTGAAATAATGTCTATTCAAGATGATGTGGTCAGATATATTAATAAAACAAAAGGCGTCCCTGAGGGAGCACCAAAACCTCCTTTTCAAGGTTTTACTCCTAAAGTTATTGAAGGGGGTAAATCAAAAGAAGGAATTGGAACATTATTAAAAGATTCACCAGAAGCAATTGCAAAAATTAAAGCTGATAATAAAGCAGCAGTTGAACGTTTAAAAAAGAAAAAAATGGAAGACAGAGCTTTAGAAGATTATACAGATGATTATACAGACGATCCAAGTGGAATGGCATCTGGTGGTTTAGCTAGAATCTTAGATTTATAATGAAAATACACGAGTACAACCAAATGATGGCGTATCTTACAAGACCCGCGGTCCCTGGCCCACGAATCGCGGACCGTGAACCGTACTACATGGGAGGAAGAGTTGGGTTCGGATCGGGTACTCCTATTTTCGTAGCGACAGAAGAAAATTTTAATAAGTTAGAAAGATTATTAGCTGATACTTCTAAAACTAAAAAAGATATTTTAGAAGCTTTCGGCGCTAAACGAGATATCGGTCTAGGAGGCTTTAATAAGTTTTTAGCAAAGTACGAAGACGCAAGAGGTAAAGTACCTGAAGGTCGATTTAAACCTTACACAATGGTCGGCACCGAAAAAGCAAAACAAATTCTAAGTCTTTATGATCAACAGTTAGCGACGTTACCCGAAGCTAATTTTTCAGAAATTGCTAGAGCTATTTATGGTAAAGATGATGCGGATACTCGGAGAAAAGTTCGATTTTTAGTGGAGCGAGAAAGAGGTTTTAAAAGAATACCTAATCCTAAATACGAAGGACCTTTATCCGAGAGTCAAAGAAAAAGTTTAGCTAGAAGAACAAAATTAAAAAAAGTTTCAGATCTTGAACTTGAAAAACTTCTAAGAGCACCTGAAAGTAGTGGCTTAAATTTACACCACATGGAATCTAAAAGATGGAACGTGACTATGGGGAATTTAGCTTATGTGGATGCCAGTTTAAATCAAAACGAGTTAATGAAAGCAGAGGGTGTTTTAGAAGGATTTTATAAACAAAGAGATAAACTAGCGGACGATGCTGTCGAAGCGCATCAAGCGATTAATAAAAAAGGAAGTGACTTTGTTAAACAGAAAAAATTTAAGGGAATGTTAAACTTTAAAACTTATGATCCTACAAGTAAAAAATTAAGTGATGTGGGTGTGGATTTAAGTAAAGCTATTATTCCTGAAGGACAATTAGAAGAACTTAGAAATGTACCCCTTAAAGAATTAACTAAAGACCAAAAAAATGAAGCGGTTGAAGTTGCTCAAAAAGTTAGAGATGGTCTAGCTAAAGGTGAACCTGGAATTTTAAAAAAAAGTATGGGAATGTTAAGTAAAGGCTTAGGGAAAATTGTAACGGGAGCCGTAGGTCCAACAGGTATTGTCGGTGTGACTGCAGGATTTGGTGTTGATCCAAAAAGTGCCGTAGATAGAATGGGCATAGAAGCAGAAGCAGCGCTTGCACCAGAACTTGTGAAAGCAAGTATAGGTGCTACCAAAGGAATGAAGAATAGATCTGCACAAAAAGTTGTACAACAACTTTTAAATCTAGGATTGCCTACACAAACTGCATTAAAAGTTGCAAGAGTTGCATCACCTATTGGTCTTTTATCTTTAGGTGGAGAAGGCTTATATAAAATGTACAAAGGGGGACATTTTGATAAAGAAAGAATGATGCCATCATTAATGGATAGAACAGCTTATGACGAAGCACAAAGAGAAGAATTTGAATTGCCAGATGTTATGTTCAACCAAGGCGGCCGTGTAGGTTATGCCAAAGGACCTAAAGATCCAAGCAAAAGATTATTTTTAAAAGGTGTGGGTGCATTATCTCTGGTTCCTATTCTTGGTAAATATTTTAAACTTGCAGAACCTGCAACAAAAGCTGCTGTACAATATACAGGTCCAGTTATTGAAAAAATTAAAGGATACGAGTGGGTGCAGTTTCTTGCTAAGCGACTTTGGAATGAAGGAGATGACGTTACTAAAACAGCGGCGACGCTGGATGGTCAGGTTGTCAGAAGAGGTACACTAGAGTCTGGTGATGAAGTGGATATGATTTATAATACAAGAACTGGAGATGTCAGTTTTGAAGTTTCTGGTAAAGATATGCAGACAACAAGTGGTGCTTATAATGACCCTTATGCACTAGACTATAAAGCTGCTGAAGTTATTGAAGAGACAGGTAAAAAAACAAAACCTAAACTTGAAGTTGGAGAAGCTTACCCAAGACAAGTGGCTCCTGACGATGTAGAACTAGAAGGAGATATGTTTGATGTCGATGGTGCAGTGTCTGATTTGACAGAATTAGAGGCGTTTGCGAAGAAAAAGCTTACTAAAGAGATACACAAGACAAAAGGCACAAAACCAAAAGATGTGTCGCCAGAGTATGATGGACCAGAGCCTGATTTGGATTATGACGTTGATTAATATGATTAAACAGGTTAAAACAATCAGAGCGGAGAAATTAAATGGCTGATATTGATAAATCGTTACCCAACGTTAAACAAACACTAAATATTCCTAATCCAGAAGAAATTCAGATAGAGGAAGAGAAAAAATTAGTTGAACAACAAGGTGATCAACCTGTTGACGTTCAAGAAAATGAAGATGGCAGTGTTGACGTTGATTTTGACCCTTCTATTGGAAGTGTAGAACAAGGTAATGACCATTTTGCAAATTTAGCAGAATTATTACCGGATGACGTTTTAGATCCTTTAGGAAATGAGCTTTTTAATAATTATACCGATTACAAAACATCAAGAAAAGACTGGGAACGATCTTATACATCAGGATTAGACTTATTAGGTTTTAATTATGATGATAGAACAGAACCTTTCAAAGGTGCTAGTGGTGCAACACACCCAGTGCTTGCAGAAGCGGTTACACAGTTTCAAGCTCTAGCTTATAAAGAATTATTACCTGCAGGAGGACCTGTAAGAACACAAACAGTTGGTTTTCCATCTCCAGACAAAGAACAACAAGCTATTCGTGTAAGAGATTACATGAACTATCAAATTACAGATCAAATGAAAGAATATGATGCGGAATTTGATCAAATGTTATTTTATTTACCATTAGCAGGTTCTGCTTTTAAAAAAGTTTATTATGATGAAATTATGCAACGAGCAGTTTCTAAATTTGTTCCTGCAGATGATTTAGTCGTGCCTTATACGGCAACGTCTTTAGATGATTGCGAATCTATTATTCATATGGTTCGTATGTCAGAAAATGATTTAAGAAAACAACAAGTTGGAGGATTTTACAGAGACTTAGAACTTAATCCTTCGTATATGCAAGAAACAGAAGCAGAGAAAAAAGAAAGATCACTCGAAGGCGCAACGCGCGGAAGAGATGATCGCATGTATACACTTCTTGAGTGCCACGTTGATCTTAACTTAGAAGGTTTCGAAGATGCTGGACAAGATGGTGAACCTACAGGAATTAAACTACCTTACATTGTAACTTTAGAAGAAGGTACAAGAAAAATTTTATCAATTAGAAGAAATTATGAAATTGGAGATGCGAAGAAAACAAAAATACAATATTTTGTTCATTTTAAATTTTTACCAGGTTTAGGTTTTTATGGTTTTGGTTTAATTCACATGATTGGTGGATTATCAAGAACAGCGACTGCTGCATTGAGACAACTTTTAGATGCAGGAACATTATCAAATTTACCCGCAGGATTTAAAATGCGTGGAATTAAAATGAGAGATGAGGCACAAGCTATTCAACCAGGTGAATTTAGAGATGTAGATGCACCCGGTGGAAATTTAAGAGATGCTTTCATGCCACTTCCTTTTAAGGAACCTTCTCAAACACTATTACAACTTATGGGGGTCGTAGTATCAGCAGGACAAAGATTCGCTTCCATAGCGGACCTGCAAGTAGGAGATGGGAATCAACAAGCAGCAGTGGGTACGACCGTAGCTATGTTGGAGAGAGGCTCAAGAGTTATGTCAGCCATTCATAAAAGATTATATTCTGCCATGAGACAAGAATTTACTCTTTTAGCAAGAGTTTTTAAACTTTATCTACCACCCGTATATCCATACGATGTTATCGGAGGCCAAAGGCAGATTATGCAAACGGACTTTGATGATCGAGTAGATATTTTGCCAGTTGCAGATCCTAATATTTTTTCACAAACTCAGCGTATCTCCCTTGCGCAGACGGAATTGCAATTGGCAACCTCAAATCCAGAATTGCATAACCAATATGAAGTTTATAGAAACATGTATGAAGCTTTAGGTGTAAAAGATATTGATTTAATATTAAAAAAACCACCAAGACCGATGCCAAAAGATCCTGCATTAGAACATATTGATGCTTTAGGTGGAGTTAAGTTTCAAGCTTTTCCAGGACAGGACCATAGAGCACATATTACAGCGCATTTAAACTTTTTAGCGACAAATATGGTTAGAACAGCACCAATGGTAATCGGAGTTATTGAAAAAAATTGTCTAGAACACATTTCTTTAATGGCACAGGAACAAATTGAGCTAGAATTTAGAGAAGAAATGCAACAATTAGCACAAATGCAGCAAATGATGCAAAATTCACCACAAAATCCGCAGTTACAACAACAAACAACGTTCTTACAACAAAAAATTGAAGCAAGAAAAGCTGTTTTGATTGCTGAAATGATGGAAGAGTTTATGAAAGAAGAAAAAGCAGTCACTTCTCAGTTTGATCATGATCCAATTGCTAAATTAAGAGCAAGAGAGCTTGACATTAGAGCAATTGACAACGAATCTAAGCGAAAAGCGGCTGAACAAAAACTTAATTTAGATCGTATGAAGGCTATGATGAATCAACAAGTACAAGATGAAAAAATAGATCAAAATGAAGAATTAGCTGAACTAAGAGCTGATACATCGATTGAAAAACAAGAAATGGCAAATGCTAATAGACTTAAATTAGCTGGTATGAAAACAAAAACAAATGGAAGGAGCAACTAATGACAGTAGGTAAAGGTTATGCACCGTTAGGCAAATCAAAAGTGATTGCTACACCGGATGCAAATAAAAATAATAAACCTGTTGCAGTAAACAAGGATAAAAAAGATACAAATCCTGTAGCTGGAACAAGAGCCGCTAGACCACAAAAACCAGTAACTTGGTATTAATATGGCTTGGTTTGGATTAGCAAAAATAGCATTACAAGCGGGTGGTAAAATATATGCCAACCGTCAAAAAACTAAAATGGCGATGTCTGATGCACAGTTGATGCATGCAGAGCGTATGGCCCGAGGAGAAGAATCTTACCAGGGTAAATTGTTAGAAGCGCGGCAAAACGATTACAAGGATGAGATCGTACTTGCGATTTTGACACTCCCCATCGTGGTGCTCGCCTGGTCGGTCTGGACAGACGATCCGGAGGCTATGGCGAAGATAAATATTTTCTTTGAGTACTTTTCAAATTTGCCAAAATGGTTTACAAACTTATGGATACTTGTAGTTGCCAGCGTTTTTGGTATAAAGGGTACACAAGTATTTAGAAACGGCGGAGGTAAAAAATAATGGGTAGTAAATATATTAAAGCTGGAAATGTAGTGTATAATGCTGTAAAGCCTCTCGCTAAAGATTTAGGAGCAAAATCGGTTAAGAAAATGAAGGAACTTGCTTCAAAAGCAAAGCTAGAAGCGGCTAAATTTGACTTAAGTCAAGCTAAAGCTAAACTAGCTAAAACATTTGTAAAATCAGATAAGGCTCTAGATAAACTTAAAACAACAATTAGGAGAAACAGATAATGCCAGGAATAGAAATAAAAGGAAGAAGTAAAAGAGCAAACTACCGTCACGGTGGTAGAGTGGGTTTAGCAACAGGTACTAAGGAAAAGAGTTCTTTAAAACCTGTACCACCAGGAAGCAAAGGTTTAGCAAAACTTCCAACTAAAGTTAGAAACAACATGGGTTTCATGAACAAAGGTGGAAGAGTTAAAAAATCTATGGGTGGTGGACTATACGAAAACATTCATAAAAAAAGAGCTAGAATAAAAGCAGGTTCAGGAGAGACAATGGCTAAGGCCGGAGAATCTGGAAGACCTACAGCTAAAAATTTTGCAGACTCAGCAAAGACAGCTAAAAAAACATAATGTTTTCAATCATTGGAAAAAAAGGTGGAAAAACTGTTGGCATCGGCCGTGGTGGTAAAAATCTTATTACTAAAAGAAAAAAAGAAAGATTAAACTACAACTCTGGTGGATATGTTGGAAAAGCTATTCGAAGTGAATATGGTGGTGTTAAATTATCAAATCCATCATATGAGAAATACTACAAAGGTATGATCTAATGAGAATGTACTACAATGGCGGTGGATCTGCTGCATGGCAAACAAAAGAAGGTAAATCACCTTCTGGTGGATTAAATGAAAAAGGACGTAGGTCTTATGAACGCGCTAATCCAGGATCAGATTTAAAAGCACCTCAACCAGGTGGTGGAGCAAGAAAAAGATCATTTTGTGCTCGAATGAGAGGCATGAGAAAAAGACAAAAAGCAAGTAACAATACAGGTCAGGATCGATTATCAAAAGCACTAAGAAAGTGGAAGTGCTAATGGATCCATTAGTTATCGTTGCAAAATTACAAAAAATTATACAAGACAATCTTCAAAGAGTTGGTGACACCATGATTAGTGGTGGTGTTGACAACATGGAGAAATATCAGTATATGTTAGGACAGGCACGTACATATCAGTACCTGCTACAGGAAATCTCTAACCTGCTTAAACAGAAGGAGCAAAAAGATGAACAAGGAAACGTTATCGACCTCGGAAAAGGACCTACCAAAACATAAAAATGCTTTGGAAGAAAAGTACCAAACCTTACAAGAAAAAGAACCATTAAATCCCGAAAATATTAAAGAACAAAGATCCCTGCTCCCTGATCCAAGTGGCTGGAGACTTTTAGTTTTACCCTTTACACCAAAGGAAAAAACTAAAGGTGGAGTTTTAATCGCACAAGAATCATTAGACAAATTACGTATCGCAACCAATTGCGGTTATGTATTGAAGATGGGTCCGTTGGCCTATCACGATAGAGAAAAGTTTCCAACGGGACCGTGGTGCAAACAAGGACAATGGGTCATATTTGCACGTTACGCAGGATCAAGACTACCCATTGAAGGTGGAGAAGTTCGTCTATTAAACGACGATGAAGTTTTAGGGACCATTGATAATCCTGAAAACGTACTTCACCATAATTAATCATAGGAGGAACTATGCCAGACGTAGAAGAAAAAACAGTAGATATTGATACAACCGGCCCAGGCGCGGAAGTTAATATTGAAGAAGAAAAAAAAGAAGCAGAAGTAGTCGAAACCGTAGAACCGGTTGTCGAAAAGGAAGAAAAAGTAGAAGAGAAAAAAGAACCAGAAGAGACAAAACAAGAAGAAATTAAAGAAGAACCAAAAACCGCGGACCAAGAAACAAAACCAAAAGAAGAACTTGAACAATATAGTGAAGGCGTTCAAAAACGAATTTCTAAGCTAACTAAAAAATGGCGTGAAGCGGAAAGACAAAAAGAAGCCGCACTTGATTACGCTAAAGGTGTTCAAGCAGAATCTTCTAAAATTAAAACAAGACTAAATAAGTTAGAACCAAGTTATGTTACAGCAATAGAAAACAGAGTTATTTCTGGATTACAAGCTGCTCAAGCAAAACTTATTAGAGCAAGAGAAGCAAATGATATTAACGCCGAAGTTGATGCACAAAAAGATATTGCAAGACTTGGTGTTGAAGAATCAAAAGTTGCTGCGTTAAAAGCTAAACAAGCAGAAGCTAAAGATAAAGAACAAGAGGTAAAAACACCTACTTTAGATGATGCACTTGCACCAACAGGACCTACGGATCCAAAAGCTCGAGCATGGGCTGAAAAAAACGATTGGTTTGGTCAAGATAGAGCTATGACGTATACTGCTATGGATCTACACGACAAGTTAACTAATGATGAAGGATTTGATCCTAAATCTGACGAATATTATGCAGAAGTTGATAAAAGAATGCGTATTGACTTTCCACATAAATTTGGTAATACTACGTCTCAGGAATCGACTAAAACTACACAAATAGTAGCTTCAGCGAAGCGAAGTGTACAATCGGGTCGCAAAACCGTGAGACTCACATCATCTCAGGTAGCAATCGCTAAAAAATTAGGTGTGCCACTTGAAGAGTATGCAAAACAATTAAAAATCACGAAGGAGGCATAAGCATATGCAAAACGACGACAAAATGAAAACTTCCCGTGCGAGCCAGACTAGAGAAAAAACATCTCAAAAAAAAGTATGGACTCCACCATCATCTTTAGATGCACCCCCTGCGCCAGATGGTTATCATCACAGGTGGATAAGAGCTGAGACTATGGGTTTTGACGATACAAAAAACATGGCCGGCAGAATTAGATCAGGATACGAACTCGTAAGAGGAGACGCATATCCAGGATCTGAATATCCAGTGATAACAGAAGGCAAATACAAAGGGGTAATCGGAGTTGGTGGCCTTTTGCTTGCAAAGGTACCAGAAGAGATTGTCAAATCGCGCGAATCATATTTTAATAGTATGACCAAAGACGCAAATGACGCTATAGAAAACGATCTTATGAAGGAGCAACATCCAGGAATGCCGATCAATGCTGAGAGGCAGTCCCGTGTAACCTTCGGTGGAACAAAGAAGAACTAAATTATTAGCGATTCCTAATCCAACGAAATTAAAGTAAACCGTAAACCACGGATAGTGGTTTACAAAGGAGAAAAAACTATGGCAAATCAAGACGCAGCTTTTGGTTTTAGACCGACAAGATCACTTGTAGGTGGACAAATCAGAACTGAAGAGTATAAAATAGCCGCAAACTACAATACAGCAATTTACACTGGACAAGTAGTTGAAGCGGTTACAGCTGGTGGGATTGAAGCAGCCGCTGCCGCAGACGTTCAACAATTGGGCGTTTTTGGAGGCGTGTTTTACACAGACCCCACTACAAGTAAACCAACATGGAGCGCTTATTATCCAGCAAGCACTAATGCTTCTGATCTTAAAGCATCCGTATATGCCGACCCTTACATCGTGTTTGAAGCACAACATGATGGTACTGGAACAGCAGCCCTGAATCATGCAGCAATGGATTTTACAGGAACTGGTGGAAGTACTATTACTGGTCAATCAACTTCGGAATTAGATACTGATACGAATGCGACTGACAATGGCTTTAAACAAATCGGAATCTCAAACGATCCCGAAAATCAAGATACGAGTTCAGCTAACTGTAACGCGTATTGTGTATTTAACGTCGGTGAACACGTGTTTAAAGTAGACACGGCATTAGCATAATAGGAGTATAAAAACATGGCAATATCACGATCACAACTAGTTAAAGAACTAGAACCAGGTTTGAATGCACTATTCGGCTTGGAGTACAAAAACTACGCTAACGAACATGCAGAAATTTTCAGTTCAGAAAATTCAGACAGAGCTTTTGAAGAAGAAGTTATGTTATCTGGATTTGGAAATGCTTCTGTAAAACCTGAAGGTCAAAGTGTTAACTACGATGCAGCACAAGAAACTTTCACGGCTCGTTACACGCATGAAACGCTTGCTTTAGCGTTTTCAATCACTGAAGAAGCGATTGAAGATAACTTGTATGACAGACTTGCGTCTCGTTATACAAAAGCATTAGCTAGATCTATGGCTAATTCTAAACAAGTTAAAGCAGCAAATGTTCTTAACAGAGCGTTTAACAGTTCATACACTGGCGGAGATGGTTTAGAACTTTGTTCAACAGCACACGTAATTGTTGCTGGTACTGAGCAAAACGAACTATCAACTGCTGCAGACCTTAACGAAACATCTTTAGAGCAAGCAATGATTGACATTGCAGCACTAACTGATGAGCGTGGTCTGAAAATTGCAGCTAAAGGAATGAAATTAATTATTCCTTCTG
>VTLG01000335.1_pt1 | contig 12874 bp, 29 predicted proteins | sample 4694571 | NCBI WGS metagenome assembly VTLG01 (sample SAMN12604809, study PRJNA352737) | marine metagenome | biome: ENVO:00000447; feature: ENVO:00000209|ENVO:00000569|ENVO:01000036; material: ENVO:00002151; isolation source: viral sequences binned using virsorter ... | reverse complement strand
GTGTAATATCTTCAATAACTATGACTTACCACACTGGCGAAAGTGCTTTACACACTACGATACCAGCTGGTACAGTTATTTTTGGACATATAACACAAATACAAATGGCTTCTGGTGTAGCAATAGGCTACAAAGAAACTGACGAAAAAGCTGGGTAATGAAGTTAGGAATAGGGTTAAGTTTAACACGTCAAAGAATACTTGGTAGTGGTTTTTCACCAAGCGACATATCTAATTTAGATATTTGGTACGACTTTAGTACAATAACTGCTGATAACGATACTGCTGTTAGTTCTTTTTCTAACGCTGGTTTAGGTGGTTCTAATTACAATTTAAGTCAATCATCATCAGGTGACCAACCAACAGTAGATACAAGCACAATGGCGAAAACAAGCATAGAATTTACTGACGCAGGAACACATAGTTTAGATTTAGCCAATAATTATTTAACGACAGGGAAAACTTATACTATCTTTTTAGTATATAAAAGAGATGACTTAAACGATACAGATTTTTTATTTGTTGGTGATACAGCAGGGCATAATAAAGTAGAGTTATATGGTTCTGGTAATTTACCTGTAGTGTTAAATGCAAATGCAGATACAACAGGAAACGCACAAACAGCAATAACTGTAAATAACACTAATAATAGTACAGTAGATTATGATTTCACAACCAACACAGAAATTTTAGTTATAACAGTTTCAACCGCTACTGCTAAAATATATAATCAAGACGGTGATTTTATAGGTCAAGGAACTTTAGCCACAACACAAGCAGATACAAATTTTCAACTTGCTATTATAGGTGAAAAAACAACAGGGGGTGGTGCTTTTGGTGGTAATTTAGGCGAGTGTGGAATATATAATAAAGTTTTAGATGCTACTGAAATAAGTAATTTAATAACTCACTTAAAAGCTAAATGGTCAGCAGAATAATATGAAAAAGAAAACAAATCTTAAAAAAAACAAACCTGTATTAAGTCCATTAATGCAAGTATTTTTAGAAAGTCAATCTGCACCTAAAATATCAGAAAAAGCTGGTGACGATTGGATAAGCTACGGAGTAGGTGACTATGCTAATTTATACCCACAGTTTTTAATTGATTTATATAATTCAAGTTCAACACATTCGGCGATAGTTAATGCTACAAGTTCAATGATAGCTGGACAAGATATACTTATAGACGCTGACGAAACTAACGGACAGTATGCTTTATTAAAACAGTTTATAGATAATACTAAATTTCATGATGTTTTTACTAAATGTGCTTTTGATCTAAAGCTACAAGGTTCTTTTGCTATTAACGTTATTTGGTCAAAAGACAGGACAAGTATTACTATGCACCATATACCAGTTGAAAAATTAAGAGTTGGTAAAATGAATGAGAAAGGCGAAATTGACACTTTTTGGATAAGTAACGATTGGGAAAATTACAGAAAAAAAGAACATAAACCACAACCGATACCAGCTTTTAATATGAATGATAGAACAAACCCAAATGGTATTATATATGATGGTTTATATAGTGCTGGTTTAGATATTTACCATGCACCAGATTATAAAAGTTGTACTAACTGGATATTAACAGACGAGATGATTTCTGACTTTCACTTATCTAATATAGCTAATGGCTTTGCTCCTAGCTTTTGGATTAACTTCAATAATGGCGTACCAACAGATGAAGAACGCAGAATGATAGAAAACAAAATAGCTAAAAAGTTTACTGGTGCTAAAAACGCAGGTCGTATGGTTTTAACTTTTAGTGAAAGCAAAGAAAAAGAACCTACTTTGACACCTATACAATTAAGTCAAGCTGATAAACAATATACAGTATTAAATGAATTAACAGTGCAAAATATAATGATAGGACATAGAGTTACAAGTCCAATGTTACTTGGTGTAAAAACAGAAGGTCAATTAGGCGGTAGAAATGAACTATTACAAGCACATGAACTATATAGCAATACAGTTATAAAACCTTTTCAAAATGTATTATTAAAATGCTTTACAAAATTATTAAAAGTAAATGGTTTTCACTTACCTATTGCTGTTAAACAAGCAGAACCTATTACCTCTAAATTTGATACAGATATACTAAAAGAAGTATTAACAGTTGACGAAATTCGTGAGGAACTTGGCTACGAACCATTAAAAGCCCAAGAAGACACCATAGAGGACGAAAATCAAACGAACTCTAATCCAGATGATACTAACCTCCATAATGACAAAAAACCTCTTAAATCGCTTAAAAACGATGGTAAGCAAGTTATTAGTGAGCAGTTAAGCGAAAGGATATTAGATTATTTAGAAGATAAAGGCGAACAACAAGACGATTTATTAGAAGATTACGATTTAGTAGACATAGAAGATGTAAAAGGTGCTGATGTACATTTAAGTAAGCAAGATTTAATAAAAAGAAATTTTGCAATAAGAAGTACACCTAACAAATCAAGTACAGAAGACGTAACACAAGAAAGAAAAGGTGACGCTAATAGTGATGTTGTTTATCCATATTTAAAAATAAGGTATAGATATGTACCAGCTTCTGGACAACCAGCTATAATAAAAACAAGTAGAAATTTTTGTAAAAGATTAATGCGACATACAGCAAACGGAAAGATATTTAGGCGTGAAGATATATTACAGATGTCAATAAGTGGCGAAAACGATATTAAAAAGTTTGGTATTTATGACATTTTTGATTGGAAAGGTAGTTATAATTGCAGACATATTTGGCAAAGATTATATTTCAGACGTAAAAGAACTTCAACTGGTGAACCAATGAAAGATGAAGGTATGAAAAACGAAGTAGAAATAAAAAGAGAAAGAAACGCAGATAGAGCAACAACAAGAAACCCTAAAGTAGTAAAATAATGGCAACAAGTATATTTATAAGTGAAGACAAATTAAAAAGTAGTAGTACCATAAACGGAAACGTAGACGCTGAATTACTAAAACCTTATTTAAAGGTAGCACAAGATTTACATATACACCCTATATTGGGTACAGATCTATATAACGCTATACAAGACGGAATTGAGAACAGTAATTTAACAGCAAACGAATCTGCTTTATTAAACAATTATATTGCAGACGCTTTAACTCAGTGGACATTATACGAAGCGTTACCATTTTTAAGCTATAAAATAATGAATGCAGACATAGTTAGAAAAGCTGGTGAAAATTCGCAAAGTGCTTCTAAAGACGAAATAACCTTTTTAAGAGATATAGTCAGAAATACAGCAGAATTTTATACAAAACGTATGGTAGATTATTTAAGACATAATAGTAGTTTGTTCCCAGAATACACTACAAATACAAATGAAGATATGTCACCAAGTAAAATTAGCTATACAAGTGCTATGAATATAGAAAGCACAGGTAAAAGGGCTGGTAAAATAACTTTAGATGACTTTTTAACACCTGACTTAAAACCATAATGAAGTACAAGCCAAAAAGAAAAAACGAAACAGCTTTAAAAAGATTTTTAAATGAAAAAAAAGAAAAGGTACAAAAAGAAAAAAAAGTAATAAAAAAATGATTAGTAACACGGATATTTTGTATGCTTTAGCTGACATAATAAAATTAGAAAGCTATACAGATTACCCAAAAGGTGCTAGTGAAAATGCTAAAAGAGGTATTAAAGAAAACGCTAAAAGAGGTAATAAGTGTTCAACTCAAACAGGAAAAATAAGAGGTCAGCAAATAGCACAAAGAAAACCCATGACATATAGCGTTATAAAGCGTGTTTATAGTTATTTATCAAGGGCAAAAACATATAATACTGGTGATTATAACGATTGTGGTACTATTTCGTATGCTTTGTGGGGTGGTGATGTAATGTTAAGGTGGGCTGAAAGAAAAATAAGACAAATAGAAAACGAAAAAAAATGATTAACGAAGTAAAAAAAGATTTAATGCAAATAGGGGGTTTAAATAGTGGTGTTTTACTTGTTTCTTTAACAGATATAGAAATTGTTTTAAAAATATTATTATTAGTCATTACAATAGTTTATACTTTTGAAAGGTGGCGTATAGCAAGAAAAAATGGCAAGAGGTAATACATTTGTTTATAGAGAAAAGAAGGTAAAAAGAAGAAAAGGAGTACACGCAAAATCAAAAACATCAAGTTTAAAAGGATCTAAAAATTATCAAAAAAAATATAAAGGACAAGGAAGATGAGAAATTTACTGTTAATTAGAGATACATTTAATAAAAATTCAACTTTAGGTAAATTATATCTAAATGGTGAATTTGTTGGACATACAGCAGAGTTACCTTTTAAAGATAACCAAAGAAGTATAAGCTGTATACCACAAGGCGTTTATACTTGTAGTATAAGACAAGGTGAACAAAGCAAAAGCTATAATTACGAACACCTTATTGTTAATAAAGTGCCAGATAGAGATTTTATTCTGTTTCATGTTGGTAATAACCCACAAAAAGATAGTAAAGGTTGCATACTTTTAGGTAATTATAGGTCTGATGACGAAGTACAAGTTTTTGAAAGTAGAAAATGTTTTAATACATTTATGGAATTACTAAAATGTTATTGCAAAAAAAACTGTAATAAAACTATCTGTATAAGTGATATAGGCAAATGCTGTTGTAGTAATAAAATAAGTTTAATAATCAAAAATAGATAAGATGAAAAATTACATAATTTTCGCTATGCTAAAATCTAAAAAATTTTGGTATACTATTGGTGCTATCATAGTACCTGTTATTGCTAGAAATTTAGGACTTGACGAAGCAGAAGTAAACAAGGTATTTATTGCTATTGTTACTTTAATTGTAGGTCAAGGAATAGCTGACAGCAATAAATAATGACAAACCCGCAGTTTAGATTAAGTTCTACCGAGCAAGAAATAATAAGAAAACATAGAAAAGGTAAGGACAATCAGAATATACTTGTTATAGGTGATTTACATAGCCCATTTATTCGTGAAGGATATTTAGAGCATTGTCAAAAAATTTATGACAAGTATAACTGTAATAAGGTAATTTTTATCGGTGATGTTATAGATAACCATTACAGTTCATACCACGAACAAGATCCAGACGGTTTTGGTGCTGGTGAAGAACTTGACAGGGCTATACATTTTATAAAACCTTTTTACAACTCATTCCCTAAAGCAGACGTTTGTATAGGAAACCATGACGCTATAATATGCAGAAAAGCGTTTAGTAGTGGTATATCAAATAGGTGGATAAGAGATTATGACGAAGTTCTGGGTACTCATGGTTGGACTTTTGAAGATAAATTTGAATATAATGGCGTATTATATGTTCATGGTACTGGGTGTTCTGGTAAAGGTGCTATTAACCGTATGACTAATTGGAATACAAGCATAGTACAAGGTCATATACATACTGAATCTTTTATAGCTTGGCACTGTACAAAATTAATTAGACATTTTGCTATGCAAGTAGGTTGTGGTGTAGATGACAGAAGCTATGCTATGGCTTATGCTAGGCACTTTACCAAGAAGTACATAGTGTCTTGCGGTGTAGTTTTAGATAATGGTAGATTACCTATAATAGAACCTATGCAATTAACGTAACAACCTATTATATGATTAAAATTCTATTAATCATAACAACAACGTAACAACAAAGTAACACAACTTAATAATTAAAGAACTATATATATATAGTAGTATTTTATAGTAGTATATTATTATATATATTATTATTATTTATTATTGTTAATAACTATGTTAATAAAGTTTTGTTAATTGTTTTTGTTTAATTAACATTTTATTATTATATTAGCTATGTAATTCAATAAAAAATTTAACAGAATTACAACAAATACAAATGAAAAATTTTAAAAGATATTCACACCCTCGTAAATATGATTTTTATGTATTGGATATTTTAAACAATAAAGTAATAAATGGGTTTGATGAAAAATCTGAATGTAAAGAATTTATTATGGACTTAATACCAGTAGATGAATTAAGCAAAAAAGAAATAAAAGAAGAATTACAAAACTTTAAAATAATAGGTAAACACTAAAAACAAATTAATAATTAAAAACAAATACAAATGGACTTAAATAAATGTATCTTAGTATCAGGTAAATTTTTATTAACCTTTAATGTTTTCTTTTTATTAGCTGGAGTTTATTTTACTTTCTTAATAATGAAGTGGAATAGCAAAAGAATAATTAAAAAAATAAAAAGACAATATTATACAAACAATTATAATTATGAAGTTTAATATTAAAAGAGAATATACAGAAGAAGTAGAACTAGAATTACCAGTATGCTTTGTAGAAGAAAAAGAATACTTTAAAACTGTATATTTATTGACAAGTATTGACAATAATAAATTTGAAGGTATTACTGTTAATTTTTTTAGAGAAGATAAAAAATCAAATTGGTGCTTTTCAGGAATAAGAAAAGGTGTTATATTTGATAGTGAAGTAAAACAATTTCTTAATGGTGATTTCACAGCACAAAAAACAAACTACTTTACGCTTACTATGAAAGAAGTAGCTAAAGGTATGGAGGACATAGCAGATGAATTAAAAACAATTTTAAAATAGATAAAAGTTAAATTATGAGTAAAAATAGTAAAATAGAATCAATAGAATTAAAAAGCGATTTTGAAACAAAGTTCGGTACTATGTATAGCCACCACATTAAATTTGAAAATGGCGATGAAGGACAAATAAACACAAAAACTTCAGAACCAAATTTTAAAGTAGGTGATAGTATGGACTATGAAATTACAGAAACCCAGTACGGTTTTAAAGTTAAAAGAACATATATGCAAAATAATAGTGGTGGTGGTTTTAGTCAACCTAACCCAGACAGAGACGCTAGAATTTGCAGACAAAATGCTTTAACAAATGCAGTAAGTTATTATAATACTTGTAGCGGTATAACAAATGAAGTAGCTACACCAAAAGAAATAATAGAGTTAGCAGAAGAATTTAGCAACTGGACTTGTAACGGAGAAAAGAAACAAAACCCATTTTAGTAATAAGTGTAGGTAAGTTTGAATGTTATACTTTGATTTGGTGGCTTAATAACACCACAACTACCTTTAAATAGTTATAAAAACACTTTAACAGCACTTTAAATAAATAAACATGAAATACACTAAAGAACAAAAAGAAAATTTAAAAGAATATAATAAGCTAAACAAATGGTTTAAAGATCATTGTACTAAAACTGGTACAAACCCTATAGCAGATTATAAATACAAAAACAAATACGAATACAAAAAACCAACAGAAGCTGGTATAGAAATAACTAAATAAATATGGAAGCAATAACATTTGGAATAATAGTATTTACATTTTTAGCAATCATAATAATATCGATATGAGTTCAGAAATAAAATTAATAACTACATTACAAGAAGACAATAAACAGTTAAGGGCAAAAAACACAGAACTTAAAAAAGAACTAGAATCTTACGAAAAGAAAAAAATGTTTTGGAGTTTTACCTTTTCTATTAGAAATATATTTAAATGATATATAAACAAGAAAAATATTACAAGGTAGATACTGGCGGACATGGTAACTGTATTAAACATGGTCACCATTTGAAAAAGCTAGGTTTTAAATATAGGGTAATAAGGCAAAGCGGTTTTAGTTATGACTATGATCTATTTGCTAATATTGACAAAAAAGAATTTAAAAACATAATTAATAATATAAATAAAGATGAATAAAATAAAAGAAGATGTACAAGTTTTGTTAGATAACAAAGTAAAAGAAATAATAGCAACTGTTGAAACTTTAAGAGATTTAAAAAAGGGTTCTTTAAACTCTAAAAGCAGAAGGTTAAGTGTAGCTTTACCCAGACAAGTTGTCAGTAATTTTTTAATGAATGAATTAAACGTAAAAATAGGTTTAATGAATAGGTATATAAATAGAGATAGAACCAATTTTTATTATATGCAAGAACTACACGAAAAGGTAATAAAAAACTTTCATTTTTACCCAGAATACCACAAATTATACCACCAGCTAAAAGCTATATATTATGGTAATAATAAAAAGGTAGCTAAAAAACATTTGGCTTTAGTTATGGAGTTAAAACAAAAAAAAGAAAAACAGGTTGCTTTAGCAAATGACATACAAAAGCTAGAAGATCAAATCAATGTAGAACTTTTAAAAACTAAATTATGCTAACAAACTTTGAAGAACAAACCCACGAACTAAAACCAGAAGAAAAAAAATTAATACCAATTATAACCAAAAAATTAAACGAAAGAGTAGGTAAAGACAAAGCTATGTCAAGCACTTACATTTGTAGCAAAATAGATTATCACTTAAAATACAAATTGACAAAACCTAGATTAAGAAAAATTATACATTATATTAGGGTTAAAAATAAGATAGTGTTTTTATGTGGTACAAATAAAGGTTATTACATAGCTAAAAATAAAGATGAATTTCAAGAGTGGTTAGAAAGCTACGAGCAAAGAATAAGGTCTATGCTAGAAGTGTTTGAAGCTGGACAAAAGCAGTTAGAATTTCAAGACAAGTATAGTCAAGTATGAATGTATTAGAATTATTTGGCGGTTCATGTAGTTTTAGTAAAACAGCTTTAAATTATTTTGAAGATGTTAAAATATTTACAACAGATATAAAACCATTTGAAAATATTGATTTAGTCATAGATATATTAGATTTAGATTTAGACTTACTTATGAAAAAATTATTTAAAAAAGGTATTGATAATATTGATGTAATTTGGGCTTCACCACCTTGTACATATTTTTCTGTTGCAAGTATAGGACATCATTGGAATAAAGACCATACACCAAAAACTGAACAAGCAAAATTAGGTGTTAAGATTGTTGAAAAAACAAAAAAGATTATAAAGGCACTTAAACCAGATTATTATTTTATAGAAAACCCAAGAGGTAAATTAAGAAAATTAGAAGTTTTAAAAGACATACCAAGAACAACTATTTGTTATTGTCAGTATGGTGATAATAGAATGAAACCTACTGATATATGGTCTAATTTTATTTTTGAAGACCACCCTTTATTCAGTTTAGATAATAAAAAACAAGGCTGGAAACCAAGAAAAATGTGTTTTAATGGGAATAAAAACTGTCACCATGAACCAGCACCAAGAGGAAGTGCAACAGGAACACAAGGACTTAAAGGAAACTATTTAAGGAGTGTTGTGCCAGAAGAACTATGTTTAGAAATTTTAAGATCAATATAATGAAAAAACATACTAAAGTAGTCATGGACTTTTACGGTTATGGTATAGATGACATTATACTTTGCGGTAATTGTAAAGATGTAGCAGTAGACGTTCACCATATAGACAGTAGGGGTATGGGCGGTAGCAAGTGCAAAGACTATATAGAAAACTTAATACCTCTTTGTAGGACTTGCCATGACATAGCACACAGTAATAAAGATTTTAATAATAAATTAAAAATTATTAACTTACAAAATATTTTAACAAAACTATTTGAACAATGAAGGGCTGGATTAAATTACATAGACGAATTTTAGATAACGGTATTATACAAGACGCAGATCTAACAAGAATGTTTGTTTGGTGTATATTAAAAGCTAATCATACTAAAAAAGATTTTTTAGATACTAAAATAGATATAGGTAGTTTTGCAACTGGTAGAATAACTGGCAGTGAAGAACTAAATATGAAACCAAGTACATTTTATAAGAAATTAAATCAATTACAAAAAAGAGGGTATATAAAGCTAGAACCTAATAAAAAATTTACTTTAGTTAATGTCTGCAACTATAACCACTACCAAATAGAAAATGAAAAAGCACCTACTGAAACTATTGATAAAAGAAAGAATAAATTTAAAGAGCAAATAAAAGAATATATACAAGAAGTGCCAAAGCATATTTTAACGGAGTTTTTTAACTATTGGACAGAAACAAATAAAAGCGGTACTAAAATGAGGTTTGAACTTGAAAAAACTTATGATGTAAAAAGACGTTTAAAAACATGGATTAAAAATACGTCTAAATTTACTGGTAAACCAATAGGGTTGCAACAACATAACCAATATCAAAAAAGAAATAAATACAGCAAAGGTAATGGTACTAACCAAATAGGCAAAATGTTATAATGGGCTTTAAATTAAACAAAAGTAGTATGTCAATAAATATACAGCCAGTGGCTAAACCTAGAATGACAAGAAGTGATAGATGGAAGAAAAGACCAGTTGTACTTAAATACTGGCAATTTAAAGACGCACTAAAAGAAAAAGCAGAACAAAAAAACTGGAACTTGTCCAAAGATATTACAATTTATTTTAGTATAGCTATGCCAAAAAGCTGGAGTAAGAAAAAGAAAAAACAAATGAACAAGCAACCACACCAACAAAAACCAGACATAGACAATTTAATAAAATCTGTATTAGATAGTTTAGCTGAAGATGATAGTTATGTTTATAGTGTTAAAGCTGTAAAATCATGGTCAGAAAAGGGTAATGTCTGGATTATAAACAATTAGCTTTTAATAACTTTTTTTAACAATTATGGAATTTAATTTTATAAATCTATAATTTGTTATGTGGATATTAACAAACTTATAACAAAAACGTATGATAAACTTTACAATGTGGCTTTGCAAGTATCAAATGAAAAAGACGCAAACGAGTTATTGCACGAAGCGTTATTAGTTGTATTAGAGTATAAAGAAAAAGGTAAAGCTGATAAACTAAAAGATCTTAATACTAAAAGCATATTGTTTTTTGTTAGTAGAATCATGGTTAATATGTACCATAGTAATACAAGTAGGTATTATTATAAATACAGAAAGTTTTACAAACATATAGTAATAGGTAAAGACCGAGATAGTATTAATGGTGATAAATTTATATTTAATAATAAAGAGGGTAAAGAGTTAATAGAAAAAAAACTAGAGTTTATAGATAGCACTTTAAAAACTTTATATTGGTATGATAGAGAATTATTTAGACTTTATTTTTTTGGTGAAAAAGACGGTAGGCAGTATTCTTTAACTTCTTTAGCAAAGAAGACTGGTATTAGCAGAAATAGTATTTTTAATACTATAAAGAATGTTAAACAGATAATTAAAAAGAAGTATTATGATTTATAAAGATTTAAAAAGGTTAATAGATTATGAGATACCCATAATAGAAATATTAAACGAATATGGAGAAACTGAATACATAATTAATTTAAACAATTTAGATTTTAAAGACATAATAATATTAAATGATGATAAGAACCAATATTACGGAAAAGTGATATTACAATACAAAGAACATGGAAAACCGAAAACCTACTTTATTACGAAAATTGATTAACTTTACAACAGCTTATATTAAATACGCTTTTAGTGGCTTTAAAGAAGTTGATATAGATACTTATATGAAAAGATTAGATACTTGTTTAAACTGCGACCATTTGGCTACTCTTAACGAATGTGCTGTGTGTGGTTGTCCAGTATTTGACAAAGCTAAAATGGAAACTGAAAAATGCCCTTTAAATAAATGGAAATAATAAAACACGCTTTAGGACTTTGTGGCGAACCACACCCTAATTTAATAACAATAATACTGGGAACACCTGTAGTACTTTACTTAACTTATTACTTTAATCAATTATTTAAATAAGTGGTAATTACAAAAGAACAGTTAAAAAGATTAAAAGAATTAATGCCACATATAGAAACAGGCACTGCAAAAGATATTTCATATAAAACTAAAATGATAGATTTGTACAATGAAATATACAAAACCAAATACAGAAACACAACTAATTGCAGTAGTTGTTTAAATTCTGTTTGGACATCTTTAATGCACTTAAATAAAAAGTATGAAAATAACAAGTAAAAATATAAACGACTTAAAAGCAAGTGAATACAACCCAAGACAAATAAGTAAAAAACAATTTAAAGAACTTTGCGAAAGCATAGAAGGTTTTGGTTTGGTAGATCCTATTATAATTAATAAAAACCCAGAAAGAGAAAATATAGTAGTAGGTGGACACCAAAGGTTAAAGGCGTGTAAAAAGCTAGGGTTTAAAAAGATACCTTGTGTTGAAGTTAATTTAGACATACAAAAAGAAATAGAATTAAATGTACGTTTAAATAAATCTGGTGGTATTTTTGATGTAGATATGTTAGCAAATACCTTTGATATACATAATTTAAAAGAGTGGGGTTTTACAGACCTTGAACTAGGTTTTAATATAGACAAAATAGAAAAAGAAAAAGAAGATAAATCAATTATAACTATTAAAGAAAAAGACAATAAAAAAGCAAATGATTTATTTAATGAATTAAAAAAAAGAAAATTTAAAGTAAAGATAAAATGAACAAAACCGAACACATAAAAAAGAAAGCAATAATAGAAGCACTTATTAAAAGTTTAGGTGTAGTATCTACTGCTTGTAAAATAGTAGGTATAGGTAGAACTACTTTTTATGATTGGCTAAAAGATGATAAAGATTTTAAAAAAGAAGTTGAAGACATACAAAATGTAGCTTTAGATTTTGCAGAAAGTGAACTGTTTAAACAAATACAAAATGGTAATACTTCGGCTACAATATTCTATTTAAAAACAAAAGGCAAGAAAAGAGGTTATTATGAAAAGCAACAATTAGATATGACTACTGACGATGAACCTATAAAAATAAACATAAATTTAAATGGCGGAAATAACTCCTAAATTAACTGACAAACAAATAGAAGCGTTTAATTATTTATTAGACGATACCACTAACGAAGTTTTATTTGGTGGTTCTGCTGGTGGTGGTAAATCTTATTTAGGTTGTGCGTTTACCATAGCACATTGTTTAAATCATAAAGGTATTAGATGTTTGATTGGTCGTAGCAAATTGGATAATTTAAAAAAAACAACTTTAAATACTTTCTTTGAA
>VTLG01006569.1_pt1 | contig 12880 bp, 11 predicted proteins | sample 4694571 | NCBI WGS metagenome assembly VTLG01 (sample SAMN12604809, study PRJNA352737) | marine metagenome | biome: ENVO:00000447; feature: ENVO:00000209|ENVO:00000569|ENVO:01000036; material: ENVO:00002151; isolation source: viral sequences binned using virsorter ... | reverse complement strand
CGGGTGCTAATTCTGCTTTTGTCTCTTTACTAACGTATGCCATGTTTTCTCTCTCTTTCTCAATTATGTCTAATCCTAACATATATCTGGGTTAATGTCAAGAAAAATCTTACTTGCTAAGTGCTTGATATATAACGATACCTGAAATTAATTTTTTTTATTTTTTATGCATTTTTTTCTTGACATTGGGTACGGGATATGCTAGGATTAGACATAATTGAGAGAGGTTGTTATGGAAACAGGTTTTGTAATTCTTAGAGATGGTGAGATTGTCGGTAAGGAAAAAGACCTCGGCAATGCTTCAGAACTCCATATGGTTATGTGTGAAATGCATCCCAATTCTAAGGTAGAAATACGAGAATTTGTGGGTTGTATTATTTCTAGTGCCTAATTTTTTTCTTGACATTAGGTCGGGTTCTGTGCTAGAATTACTTATAAATGAGAGAGAACACTATGACCTTTGACGTTTCCAGTAAAGAGACATTAGCAAAACTTCTTGCTACAGAAGACGTTACGGTTGTTCAGAAGAATACGAAGACTGCTTCTTTCGATCTGAAAAATCGTACTCTGACGCTTCCCATGTGGAAGGATATGGATAAAGACACAACTGACCATCTGACTGGTCATGAAGTTGGTCATGCTCTGTATACTCCTGAAGCCGAATGGGGCGATGCTGTCAAAGATACGTCTAAGGGTTATAAGTCCTTTCTTAACGTCGTTGAGGATGCTCGGATTGAGAAGTTAGTCCAGAGGCGATATCCTGGTTTGAGGCGACCCTTTGTCCGCTCTTATAACAAGATGCTTGATAGTGGGTTCTTCGGTAAAAGCCGAACCTCAGTCAACTCCTATGAGCTAATTGACAGGTTGAATGTCCACTTTAAGTGCGGCACAACTGCTAATGTCACTTTCTCTGACGAGGAAAAAGCTTGGGTTGGTGAGATATCTAATGCAGAAAAGTTTGAAGATGTTGTAGATATCGCAACTCGGCTTTATGATAAGGCGAAAGAAGAAGCTAAGAAGAGGGCCGAAGAAGCGGCCGAAGAAGCTGAAGAAGATTTTCTTGACGATCCTGGAGCCGAGACTGCTGGTTCTGATTTTGAAGATTTTGAAGATTTTGATGAGGCTGAAGAAAACAATAATATCGCGGATGGGAAAGACAGAAACGGTAATGAGTTCGAGTCCGAATCTAATGAAACTTCTCCTGAAGGCGAAGAGGGCGAAGAAGATACGGAAAGCACAAACACTGGTGGCGATATCTCTGGTGGCGATAAGTGGGACGGTGGACCGATAGCGCATACCGATAGAAATCTTTCCAAGAACATCGAAGATAGTTATTCTCCAACTTCTACTGCCGAGATATACACCTACAAATTAGACGATATTGATCCTATCAAACACACTATTTCATATAAGACTGTCATGGAAGAGTGGAACAGTTGGGATTGGTCAGATGGTGGATATCTTCCAAATAATAGTCTAGAGAAGATGAAGGAGTTGGGTGGCTCGTTACACAAAACGTTCCGAGCAAACAACAAGCCTACAATCAACTATCTGGTTAAAGAATTTGAAATGAAGAAGCGGGCATCTGAATATGCCCGAACAACCGTTTCTAAGACCGGTGTGATTGATCCTATCAAGATGAACAACTATCGGACTAGTGATGATATCTTCAAAAAGATTTCAGTGATTCCTGAAGGTAAGAACCACGGCCTGCTGATGTTCATAGACTTCTCTGGTTCTATGTGCGAAAATATTTCAGCTACGATTGACCAGACTTTGAACCTAGTAATGTTCTGTAGGCAGGTTAACATTCCTTTTCGAGTTTATGGCTTCACCAACAACAGTTATGGTGGTAAAGTAAGTCATATAGTCAAAAGAGATTATCCTACAGAAAATACTGTAGTAACTGGTGAAGATACTATTCTAGTAGAATTGTTCAGCAACAAAATGAACAGAATGGATTTCACTCGAATGATTGAAATACTTCTCGTTGTTGGTCTTCACTATAATGAGCGATATAACAGTTGGAATTCACGAAGGATACCGTATTCAGGTGAATATTCAGTAAGAAATGTACCTAATTATTTCTCTTTGGGTGGCACTCCGTTGAATGATGTTATTATGTTGGCTATCAACATACACAAACGGTTCAAAAGTGAGAACAACCTAGATATCGTGAATACGGTATTTCTGACTGATGGTGAAAGCAATCCTGCTACTAACGTTCTTCCTGAAAGGGATAATGATAAATTAAATATAATCAGAGGTTTCTATTTTCACAATGGTAATAAGACCATCTTCATTAACAAAAATACTAAGAAAACTTATGTTGTCACAGATCGGCATGACGTTACTGTTACGCTATTAGAAATGTTTAAGGATGCAACGAAATCTAATGCAATTGGTTTTCGTATCCTTCCCAAAAACAAAAAGTCTGCTAGGAACGAACTTTGGAGGTACATGCCTTGGGAGAAGTTTGATGCTAGTTGGAAAGAATGCCTCGCTAATAAATTTATGACTGTTCCCAATTCTGGTTATACTGAATGGTTCGCTCTTCGAGGCGGTGAAGATTTGGAAACAGCAAACACCAGCATACAGGTTGCTAATGATGCTAAGAAGGGTGCTATTCGAAACGCTTTCAAAAAAGCAAATGTTGGCCGAAAGTCCAGTCGAGTAATGCTTTCAAAATTCATTGAACTAGTAGCCTAAAAAAAAGAGGGGATCAAAAGATCCCCTCTAGTTTACTACTTACTATTCTTACTTATTATTGACACTACATCAGGTTAGTTACTTTAGCAAGCCTGTAGTAGATGTTACCGTCACCGGTGCCAAGTCGGGCCGCGATGCCGTTTGCATCATTCGTTGCGAATGGGTTAGATACCATGCCGTAACGAGTCTTGAAGCCAATCTTAGGCTGGAACGTATCCTCACCTACCGCACGAACCATCTGAAGAGGAACGTATGGGCAGTAGAATAGTCCTGCATCGAAAGCACTGGTACCCTTATAACCAAGAGTGTAGTACTGATTAGATGCATCGCTAAAGTAGGGGTCGATGTAGACTTTAATTCGCCCACTAAGCATACCGGCGAAAGTGTTGCCCGTGTCATCGACACTTAGCTTATTAGAAAGAGCAGGAGTATAGTCAAGTACGCCAGCCATCTGAAGAGCAGAAGCTACATCAGACGAACAAAGCATGACATTACCCTTACCGCGACGAGTTGCCTTAGCAATCTCATTCGCATCGCGCTCAATCTGGAAAAGAAGTCCCTTGAACTTCTCAACTGACCAACGGCCGTTGGAGTCAGTGTCTAGGTCAAACGTACCAGCCGTGGTAACGTTCTTCTGGGCACCCGCAACAGCAGAGTAGTTGATAGTACGGATAACTTCGCGGTTAATCTCAGCAAGAATTTCCGAAGAAAGGATATTGCTAAGTTCAGTCTCAGCGTCTAGTCCGTGGATAGCTTTAAGGTCTTGAGCAAGCTCCATCGTATACTCAGCTTTGAGGGCCCGAGATACGGCAGTAACAGCAATCTTCTCGATTGAGAAGGCCATCTCTTGCCAAGCGTTAGTAGATGCATCGCCGAGAGCCTCAACTTCCGCTGTAGTACTACCGGTCGAAACACTATAACCAGAACCACTTGCACGATCAGCAGGATCAGTACCAGCTTGAATCGTGGTCGCAGCACCGTTAGCAACACCTTGCGAGTTAGTATTACCAGCAGCACTTGACGAGAACGTAGTATTCGCCTCGTTAAACATTGCCTCGGTACCAGACTGTGAGGTATAACGTGACCGCATTGCAAAGATAAGACCCGTGGGTCCAGTCATTGGCTGTACGCCGCAAACATCGTATGCAATAAGATTAGGCATAGAACGACGAACCAGACTGATAAGGACTGGATCGAAAATATCAACGCTGCCCGCACTTGCGGTTGAAGAAGATGCGCCCATCGCATTAGATGGCGCGGCCTCTCCGAGTAGGGTAGGATTCATAACTTGCTGTCCGCTCTGTTCGCGTGCAGCATGTTCTTGGTTCTCTAAAAGAGTGGCTACCGTGGCTCGCTTGTGTGCATCGGAGATTTCTGGGAGATCAGGATGCTCAAGTACTGGCTGCCACTTCTTTTGAAGTTCATCGAGATTATACATTAGATTTCTCTCCTTTTAGAAATTTTTATCATCATGTTTATTATTTATAATTCTTTACTTTTTGATGCTTCGTGAAATGGCACTCATATATGCCGACATGGAGCCATCCGCCTCTTTGTTATCTTCGATGGCAAGGGGTTCCTCATCAGTTGAAGAATCACTTACCTCTTCAGAGGGGAAGTAATTTTCTTTGACTGTCTCAAGCTTTTCTTTATAATTTTCATCATCTTCAAATTCAATGCCATCAGACAGTGAACGTAATTTTTCTGTCTGGGTTTCGGAAAGACCCTCGCTAACATTTTTGAGAATCTTTTCCTTCTTCATCTCATTAAGGTCTTTACTTAATGTGATATTCTTTTCCATTTCAGCGTTTACTGAAGTCTCTAGCTCTTGAACTTTATCAGCAAGCTCGTCTACTAGATCCGTCTTCTCTTCTGGAATATCAATATAGTTTTCAGAAAAGAGGCTACGTAAACCTGACATGAAGTTTTCTGTGATTTCAAGGCGAATGCCTTGCTGAACTGCAAGCTCGTTCTCCTTAGTCCACTCTTCAACAACATACTCTAGGTAGTCATCTAGACGAGTAGACAAAGTTTCCATAATCTCTTCTTTCTCAGCCTCAACCTCAGCATCTAGGTCGATACAAGCAGTTTCTAGCACTTCATTAATTTTAGAAACAACGGCTGCCTCGAAAATTGTAGTAGCAGAAGTTTTAAATTCCTCAGTAAGGTCTTCATCACCGAAGATAGCTTTAACATCGGCACTAACGTCGATATCTTCCTTAGTGACTTTCTTAACTTCTTTTACAGACTTCTTGGACTCTTCTTTTTCTTTATCTTTGTCCTCGTCGTCTTTTTCGTCGTCCTTTTCAAAAGGATTCATGGCCGCATTGATCTTGCCCCAATTGGACGCTATATCGTCTTTCTTCAGACCCTTCATAGCACTCAATACAGCATTAATCATTGCAGTTTTGGTTTTAGGAACAGTGGCTTCTTTAGCAGACTTCTTGGACTCTTCTTTTTCGTCCTCGTCGTCGTCTTCACCATCGTCCGTATCTACAGGAACTTCGTCATCATCCTCTTTCTTGACGGATGCTTTTTCGTCTAGTTCCTCAGCCTTAGAACTGATAACTTCCTCTTCTCTTTCGAGGATCTCATCAGCCTCGTTTTGAATTTCTAGTTCTTGGTCCGACATTTGAACACTCCTTGATAAAATTTTTATCTTTGATCCATTTAATATATTTATAATTTTACAACTTTGAGAGGAAGTTTTTAAAGACACTTAGCTTCGCCTCTTCTAGATTTTTTCTAGAAGCCTTTTCAATTGTCTGTTCTGCTATAGCAATTTCAGACTCCCTAATAATACCATTATCCCAAATCCACTCTTTACCTTCCATGATACCAGAAACAAATGCGTCTGGCGCAGAAGGATCAGCAACAATATCGGCTGCGGTTGCGAGATAGAAATCTTTTTGAACCTCGGCGGTACCACCTTTCTCTTTCAGTGATCCCATTCCTCTAGAACTAACTCCTAATTGTGCGCCTTCGTCCATTAAACTCTTTACAATTTTTCCATACGGTGTCTCACACATAATTTTTGCTTTACCAACAAAATTATTACCGTCTTGTTTTAATTCAGTAATCATATGAGAAACACGTTCTAAATTAATCGTGGGCCCTTGAGGGTGACCTAACTCACCATATGCTCTATTCTTTTTGACGTACTCTACATTATATCGTTTAGTCTCTCTCGCTAGAACTTCAGAAGGATATACACGACCATTACGATTTTTGACATCACCTTGCATGAAGATACCTTCGATGAAATAGCTCTTTGCACCGTTTTCTTTGTCTTCGGTAATGAATTGTACGTTTTCGTTAACTTCGCATATAAGCTTCATTTACTTTTCCTTACGTAGAATAGGCAATCGGTGTTAACTTGATATCAGCATGGGCTGCATAAATTTCGTCTGTAGAAGTTTTTTCTAAGCGAATATTTTGATTTGGAGGAAGATTGAATGATCCAACAGTGGCCGCACTAACAGCATTGTCTACTACCGTAACCAATCTAGACGTATCTCCTACATTTTGTACTAGAACTACTGTAGCAGAAGAAACGTTATTAGCAGTAGCAACTGCTGTGGTTGCCGCTATTTGTGCCCCTTTAAGTTTTAGTGCCATTACTTTTTCCCTCCGCCCATTGCCAGGTCCATCATTTTCATAAAGTTTTCTGGTGATTTGTTGATATACTCTGTGCCTCTTTTATAATTCTGTTTATTAACTTTCTTAAACATATTCACAAAAGCACTTGCTGTAAATAAATCAATCTCCATACTTTTTCCGTTTGCAAATTTAACTTTTTTCATTGACTTTCTTTTAACAATATTTTCAAGATCATCTATAACAGCTTCAGCAACTTCATCGGACTCTTCTTCATCATCCTCATAATCATCTGAATCATGATCGTCTTTTTTATCGTCATGATCTTCTTCTAGCTCAACTTCTTCTTTCTTAACTTTCTTTATGTCGCCCGTGTGTACACTATCATCCGCTACGGGATGCTTTTTCTTTTCGACCTTATGCTTATCCTTAAATTCTTTTTCGCCTTTTGATCTGGGCTTATAGTCCTTTGCTTCATCATCGTCGTCTTTTGGAACAACGTGATCTTTGGCAGATGCTTCATCAAAAAACTGCTTAAATTTTTTCATCTGATTCCTGACTCCCTTCATTATCGGCAGACATAAAGGAACTAGCCACTTCTACTTTCTTTATCTCCATAGCATCAGAAATCTTTTGACTCAACATACTCTTAACAGCCTTTTTAAACTCGGCCGTATTACCATTCATAGTATATTCAACCGCATCTTTTGTAGTATAGTCTGCCATTAGGTATACTCCTTAATTTCATCATTATTTATAATAAATAGTTGCTTTATAGCTGTTTACTTTCAAAATCATCTTCTTCTTCACCATCTTCATCATCTTCAGGTTCTGCATCAGCTATTTGCTGTTGAATATCGGCAATATCGTCCTCTGTCATACGAAGAACATTCTTTTTAATCCATTCATCAGAGTAGTATTTTCCAGCGTATTGATCAACATCAGCTAAAATACGCAATCTGTTTTCCATAATCTCTGCATCTTTAAGTTCTGCAAAGTGATTGTCTTCAAGAAAATCAAAATAGATTTTATCTTTTACTTCATTCCATTCTGCTTTTGTCATTGTTCCTTTTAACAATAACTGCTTCTCAAGAATAATATAAAACAACTCTGAAAATTTCAGCCTCAAGCGAGAAATAAATTTAGAGAATTTTAATTCATCTCTTGTAATTTCTGATGCTCTACCTAATTGAAATTGGCTTTCAGTTTCTAATCGTGATACAGGAACATTCAATGATTCATATAATTTTCTACGAAAGTATAGAACATCATCTAGTTCGCCTAGATTTTGACCACCAGGCAATGTAGTAATTTCAGTACCACGGCCACCTTCTCTTCGTGGCAACCAATAGTCTTCTAACATCGTCAGGAACTTACGATCATCACGTATCTGGCCCGTTTCAGCATCATATACAAGCTTGTTCTTATGCTTAGCCATCATATCGCGTAGATACTGTTCTGCCTTACCCTTAGGTAAATTACCTACGTCAATATAGAAAATGCGGCGCTCTGGCGCTCTTGCTAGTCGATAAATGACTGTTGCATCTTCTAGCATCCGTAACTGATTGAGAGGTTTTATCGCTTTGTGAATATACGATAGAACCATATAATTTCGATTATCTAAAACACCAGAATGACAATAAGCAATAGAATCTGGTGCTATCTTAATACCTTCAGTATTAGAGCCGATACCCGTGGGCTGGTATATGAAAAATTCATCGTATTTTTTGTTTAATACAGTTTGAGATATTTGATTTGGATTTTGTCTATCTTGTTTTTCTGCGCGTACTTTTTTAATTTTTCTTGGATCAATGTGTCTTAGTTCTTTTATACCAGCCCGCGGATTCTTAATGTCTATCATAACATGATAGTACAATCGACCATCTACGTACCAATCTCGAAATATATTATATGATTTTGTTTGAAATTTTAATAGTGAAAGAACTGATTCAAACTCTTCGCTAATTCTATCTTTGATATTTTTTGGTAACTCTGTATCGTCTAATACAATTTGTACAGATTGTTCTTTACTATCACCAACAATTGCCTCATTTACGATATCGTCAATGGCCTTTTCACACTCTGGTTGCAAAGTCATTTCACGATATTTCGTAACTAGGCCTGACTCGTTTTTAGCAGTACCTTCTAAATCAACGGTAGTACCAAAAACGCCACCTTGTGCTATTGTGAGGGATCCGTCATCTGCTTCAGGAGGAGCAAAAGATAGTACACTATCTTTTTCCTCTTCTACTTTGCCTATACGGAATCCAAAGAGTTCTAGGGCCATGTTATATCCTTTATGTAGAGGGTAACATAATTATTTATGCTACCCTTACAATATCACTTTAAAATGTAGCTGATATACCTACTGTTAAACCGCCACCAGCGCCACCTGCTCTACCTGTCGTACCTCCAGAAACTTCCCAATAATCATATTGAAAAGTGGCAGAAAATTCTTCAATACCTTCCGTCTCCCAAGCAAGATCAATTGTTCCAACCTCTGAAGGATAAAGTCCTACAAAAGTATATTCTCGAATAACTGTGCCTAGTTGATCGTATTGCTGAACTTGTGCAGTAGATTTATATGCGCTTGGTGAAGATGTTCCAAATCTACGAGCGTTGCCTTGAAAACTATTAATAGCATCAGACCACTCTTCTAAAGCATTTCTAATATCATAGGATTCATCGTTGATAATAGTAGGAGCCCACTCTGCGTAGGTTCTATTACCAGCTATCTTAATAGCTCTACCAAAGTATTGAAGTTCAACAGTACCTAGTGTTGCCGCTGGAATCTGTGCGGATTTACACATAAAAGGAATTTGAATATCACCAATTGAATTGACGGGATTTTGAATGAACACTTGGAAGAGGGCGTTCCTCGCGCCCCCTCCTTTTAATGCCCCGGCGAACTGATTTACGTTAAAAGCCATTATTTTTTCTCCTGTTCTTTTAAACTATTTATTAGAATTTGCCAACTACTTCAGAAAATTCTACACCAGTTCTTACAGCAACAAAATTAAGCTGAATGAAATTGATAGAACGTGCAGGTTTGACGTAAATGTCGCCCACAAACTCGTTTCGATCAATTACTTCACCAGTATTATTAGTGCCATCACAGACAACTCTAAAGTCTGTGATACCTCTTCGACCCTGTACATCCCTCAAGAAAGGCTCTACGAGATTCTTGAATTGTGAACGGGTAAACTCGTCGTTAAATTCGAAGAGAGTATATTTCGCTGCCGTAGCAATTGCTTTCTCAAGAACAATAAACAGTCGGCGAACATTGATACGATCAAATGCACTAGGCTTAGATTGTAGCGTTTTATCGCCGAATAGAACTGTACCTTGACCAGGGAAAGTAACAACAGGATTGATGTTATCTTTATAAAGCAAATCACGATCAGCCTTCGCTGGGTTATAAGCAAGTTTAATAGTGTTCTTAACACCACCACGATTGTATCCACCAGGTGACCACCAAGGATCTCTACTAACATCAGTTCTTACCATGATGCCAGCTACATCACCATTGAGAGGTACATAGCGAAAAACGTCATTATACTTATCGTACATATACTTCCAACCACTGTCCATGACAGCATAGGAAGAGTCGATGTTGTATGTGCTACGAGTAGCAACAACATCAGTGGTTTCTTTACCTTCATAAGCATTGTTATTAACAACGTTGGCCCGCGTGGGTGAAATAACAGCAATACAGTCTTTACGATCTTCAGCAATGTTGTTTACATAATGCTGAAGAACTGCGGTTGCATGATTTGATCCTAGAATGAACGAAACATCAACGTCTTCAGCAGACTTGAATTTGTTTGCCGCGCGGATGTAATCGTCGTTGCCAGCCGCAGGTCCGTCAGTGCCGTTGACCATGCTATTAGCAGTAGGACTATCTTTAGTGATGAAGTTAGTACCAGAACCAGCCGCGCCACTGTTTGTAGCATCTGCGCGATTACCAGCATTAGTATGAATGGCTTGATGTTTGCCCCAATATACCCACGCTGATTGCTGATTAACAACTTCTTTATAGTAGTTTGCAGCACCAGTATCAGTCTTAGCATCGGCTGCAAGAGATAGGTTGTTATATCTCTCTAGAACTGTACCCTTAGTACCAGTAACCGTACCGTCCTCATCAGTAATGATAACATGAATTGCATCATTCTGTGAATTAACAGTGTTAGCATAAGCAGTCGTTGAAGGAACAGTATCAAATTCTCCATGATACTCCCAACGCCTTTTGATAATAGCCGCAGACTGGGCAGCAGTAGAAGTGGTCGCACCAATTCGAAGATTTTGCGCTCCACCGTCGCTATAACCTGCATAAGTTCCCTGCATCTTGATAACGGTGTTCGAAGAAATTGAATCTACTTTACCAAGTACAATATTGTTTGAACTTAGAAGAATATCACCCTTTTGAAATTTATTCGTAAGAGTAGCTCCAAGATGGGCAGTATTACCACCGTAGCTAACGTTAACAGTATTAGAACCAGCAGTAAACAATATCGAAACATTAGCTGCGAAAAACCGTCCCGCAGTGTTTGAACTGTTAGTACTAAAAGACTGTTCCCATGCGTTTGCATTGGAGCAAGTCGAAACTTTTAGTGAGTTACCTAAATCACCAGCATACTTTGCATACCAGTCTGACTTAGTGGATGAAGTAGAAAATTCTTCATCATACTTTGTTTTGTTCTTAATCAGTGTCCCACCAGCAGCACCAGAAGCCGCATTTTTCGCGGTCGAGTCTACTGCACGGGATACCCAAAGAGCGTTAGCATAAGATAAAAAGTTAGCGGCCGTAAAAAAGTCACTTGCGGTATTCGCATTTGGTTTGTTAAAAACATTAACCAAGCGATCTTCGCTATCAACCAAAACTAATTCTTCTACAGGCCCCCATTTGAGGTGCGCGGCTATAGCACCTTCCGTAGTCGATACGGCAGGAACTACAGTAGTAAGATCAACTTCACTTACATTAACACCAGGCGATACTTGAAATGCCATGAGAGTTCTCCTTTATATAGACAAGTTTTTTTCTATGTTTATTCTACATGACAATATTTATAAAATAACGTATCTCAAAATGTTGTTCTATTAAGTTGGTTAATATCATAACCTAAATCAATATCAACAACATTGGGATCGGGTTGACCATCATCCATTAGAACAACATTCAATGCATCATCTTCTAACATTTTGATCTTTTCATCATATATTTTTGTCCTTATATCAACATCTGTCAAATCTTTGAAATAATCTTGTCGAGTAAGCCAACCAAATAAAACTGCACACATAACAAGATCGTCATGTGATCCTTCTTCAGCCATATACGTATTTTTTCTACTTATAAATGAAGACAATTCAGCTATTAAATCAAAATCTTCTATTATAAGCTTATCATTTTCCAATAAATCTTTTAAATTAGAGCAACCTATGCTCTTAACTGTCTTCGTTGTTCGTACACCTAATTGAATTTGTTTAGCAAAACCTCCACCAATTCGTTGTCCTCCTCTACCTCTAGTACTTGTTATAAGTAAATTATCATATTCTAAGTCTGTATGTAAGATATCAGCTACTTGCTGGCCAATATCATTGATTTCTACCATAACAAATGCTTGATTATATTTCATTCCTACGGCAGAAATCACACTTGGATACAATAATGGAGACACAAATTGGTCTCTATATTTTGCTACTAATTTATACGGCATTTCTGATATATCAAATACAAGAAATGCTGAATAGTCTAATCCTAATCCACGAGAAGTATCTACACTAATTGCATACTCATGTCCTTCTGTAGGATTATGATAAATTTCTACATCATTCCAATAATCTATAGGCTTTCGAAACACTAGATTCTTTAGTTTCGTAGGATGAATAAGTGTATTAGCTGATCCTAAAAACTCACATTCAAATTCCTGACGAAATTGCGCTTCACTCGTATTCGAAATAGTCTCTTTTTTCCACTCTTCATCACGATTAGGTACTTGACTCCAATGTACCTCTATTGATGCATATTTATTATTACCTTCTTCTGCGTCTGCCCAAAGCTTATAAAAGTGATTCATACCATTTGGAGTAGACACAATAAACACTTTTGACGTTAAACCAGCAGAGATTGTAGGATAAACTGAACTGAAAAATTCGTCTGCCATGTTATTTCCAACAAATGCAAACTCGTCTAGAAAGATTAGATTATATGAACCACCTCGTATAGCACTAGACGATGTAGCAGCCGCTACTATCTTTGACCCGTTCTCTAGTTCTATATTACCTTTATTCCATACCATAATTCCCTGTTGAAGCCACGTAGGGAGATGTTCGTATGCAAGCTGGATTTTACCTAATAGCTCTCTAGCCAATGCTCCCTTATTCGCTAGAATAGCTATGTTCTGATTGTCGTTGAATAGTACCAGCCACAGCATATAAGCTGTAACTGTAGTAGATTTGCCTGATTGTCGTGGGAGCTTACATATCACAAAACGATTCATATTAAATAGATTGACCATTTCTTCCTGAAAATCATACAGATTAAAAGGAATAAGGCCCTTATCTATATTAACGATCT
>VTLG01001381.1_pt1 | contig 12881 bp, 20 predicted proteins | sample 4694571 | NCBI WGS metagenome assembly VTLG01 (sample SAMN12604809, study PRJNA352737) | marine metagenome | biome: ENVO:00000447; feature: ENVO:00000209|ENVO:00000569|ENVO:01000036; material: ENVO:00002151; isolation source: viral sequences binned using virsorter ... | reverse complement strand
AAATCAAACAATAATTTATTATGTTCTTCTTCAAAGTATTCTTTCTTTAGATATGGAAATGCCTGACGACGAAATTGATCATTCGTCACCAAGTTATTCAATATTGTAAATTCAAGTGAGTTCATTAAATGTAATTAAGGTAGGTGCTAAAGATATACTTGTCCTCCGATATAGTAGGTTGACCTTGGTGTGGAACCATCCATAATGGAGGGAATATTATTCCTCTTCCCCTCTTTGGTTTTAGTTTCTTATTGATGCCTAGGAAGTTGGTCTCTCCACCCTCATCAACATCATTCAAATACACTAGAAATGCTAAGAATCTTTTTGCAGAAGCATAATCTCCTACATCTACATGGGGTGCAAACTGATCTTCAGTATTCTTATGATACTTTTTAATCCTAGCAAATTCCCAAGAGAATTTCTGTGGTAACCATTGCTCACAACCAACTGTTTTAACATACTTATCCAAGAATGGAGCAACTCTCCATATCATTAACTCCATCATTTGTTCTTTAAATTCAATCTGGTGAAATCTTGGTTTGTTATCATTGTTTTTAAACTCTGGTTTACCATTGTTAAAGTAATCTATTAGTTCTTGACAGTATTCATCATCGAATATATCATAAACTTTAATAAAATCTTCAACTGTCTTCATTGATCATACTTAAATTCTTTAGAAGCAACTTCATCTAGTGCTTGCATTATTTCGGGGGTGAAGTATTTGTTAGGATCGGCAAGAATAGCAGAAGGATATACGCTAGAAGTGCCAACAACAATACGGTTTCCCTTACGTTCAAAAACTCCATGCTTCTCACCCAACTCCAGTAGTCCGTAATATTCGTCAAGTCCCCTTGAGTCAAAAAATAGTCGTGTTGCAATTTGAGTGTTCTCCTTTGTTAAACGTGATTTGTATGTTTTAACCTTGATAATATTACCAATGATCTCTTTACTACTATCTTTCTCTTTTGATTTAGTTAGAGTTATAATAGTAGACGCTGCATATTTTAAACCACTACCACCACCCATATCAGTTGGGTCACCATAAGGATTCATCGTCTTATATGTATGATTTGTCACTATCATAGGTATCTTTAACTTACCTAATTTGCTAGTGATAATTCTAAACACAGATTTAATTGTCTGTGATTTAGTCATGTCTCTAACTTGTTTATCATCCATTGCATCTTGTAATTCTTTTTGAGATGCAAGCATACCAAGAGAATCTAATATGATTAGAAGTGGTTTCCTATCTTTCTCAGGTGTTTTAAGAAGGTTGTCTAAAATACGTATCATCTGAGTACGAAATTCTTCTATAGTGTCTATAGGAAAATGCCATACTCTAGCAGCATCTAAACCACGATCTCTGAATAGATCTGGTGTTGCTGCTGCTTCACTATCAAAATAAAATACTGCACCATCAGGATGGTCATTAAGAAAAGTACTAGCAATACCTATAGCATAAAAGGTCTTACCTGTTGCTTGTTCACCTGCAATAGCAGTTACTCTGTTGTTAGGTATACCACCATGGATGCTACCACTTAATTGTGCATTTAATATATAAGAACCTGTTCCTATAAATCCTTGATCACTACTTGTATTTGATACAAGTTGTGCATAATCGTTCTTTGCTTCTTTAGCAAGTGTATCAAAAATACTCATACAAATAAAAACTCCAAATTACTTTCTTGTTTAGTTTTCCATCCTATCACATCAAGGATGTTTTTAAGAGGTGTGATAAATGATTTCTCAAACTGTGTTTTGTAATCTATTTTATCACTGACCTTTGGTATTTCTCTAGGAAATTCTTGGATGAAAGACATAACATTCTGTCCTAAGACATTAGGTTCCATCAAGTATACATACTTGATTTTCTCACCCTCTTGAATAATAGGATACTTGTGTTTTAACCTATTACTCTTAAGTTGATAGTTATACAAGAGTGCTCCTCTCACATGAATAGGACAACTTTTCTTATACAGAGTAACAGGATCTGACCATTTTGTCAACCCATTAACACTTCTAGGAAATGCTATCTCCTCAGGTGGCATACTATAGAACTCTGTTCTAAAGTCATCTATAAACTTTATTAGATCCTCATTCTCTTGTGTCATTATAATATTAAGAGCATCCTTAATCATCTTTCTACATGGTGCAGGTGTAGATGATTTGATTGCTTCAATACCCATCATTTTTAACTTTGCTTCCTCATATTTTACTCCTTCACTATCCCATACGTTTAGAATATATCTTTTCTTTGCTGTCCATATACCTTTATCAGCAATGTTCTCACGTTTCATGATCATTTTTTGATCATACGCAGATACATACGTCGCCAACTCCTGATAGCAGGTGTCAATGTACGGTTCCAATTTTTCTTGGCAGATCTTATCCAGTATGGAAACAATTGCTGCTTTGTCGCTAGACCTATTACTAAAAAATTTATCAACAAGAGGTCCAAGGTTAAGATAGATTGAGTCGGTGTCAGATGCAATAACATAATCTTCTCCTTCTGTTTTAAGAATATTATTTAAGTAATCATTCATCTTGTTTTCTATCCAACGAATAGAAACTTGACCAGATAGAGTTATTGCTTCAGCATTTACTACTTTAAAATATCTAAAGTATTGATTACCGATAGCACCATAGGCAGAGTTAAGAGATATCTTCTTTGCCATTTGAATATTATTACAACGAGTGATTTCTTTTTCTAATTCAACTGATGGATTCTTTTCATACTGTTGTTTTGCCTTGATCATTTTCTTTTTAAAAATGACACGCTCATCATAATATTTTTGCATGAGTTCTGGCAAGAATCCTTTTTGTGTGGTGTCATACAAAGCACCATTAGCACATACTGTTGTATTATCTAAGTCGCTGAAATCTATTTCTTTGTCTAATATTCTATCTACTGTTGCTGATGAATGTCTATTGGGCATCAATGTCTCAGGTGAGATATTGTATTGCATTATAAGATGTGGGTATAGTGAATTTAAATCGAAGTTAACTACCCAATCATATAATCCTGGTTTTGGTTCCTTTACATATGCACCTGCATATTGAGTGTTCTTATCTGACCTTTCTATTGGTGGAATTACTATACCTTTTGTCTTAAGGAAGTTGTATATAATACTATCCCAAGTTCTAACTTGTGAATATACATCATTGTAATTAACTTTAGCATCATATGCCATAGTTAATGCAAGTTCAATTAGTTTCATCTTGTCTTCCAGTTGGTCAACAAGTTCAACGTCATGTATATTATATTCTACAAACTTCTGCCAATCGTTAGTATAAAATTCTTTGAAAGTATCGTACTCTGAGTGGTCAAGTTTCTTCTGACCTAACTCTTGTTGTGCTATGTAATCTAACCTGTAAGATTCTTGTGCTTTATATGTAAATTTCTGATAAAGATCAAGATAATCTAAGACACTTAGACCAATAATATCATAGTATATATGATTCCTACCCCTTATCTCTATCTCTTTTTCAAATACTTTGTTCCATGGAGACAGGGATTTCTGATGTTTAGTAGATAATATTCTTTCTATTCTTCTACAGATATATGGTATGTCAAACAGTTTTACATTCCATCCTGTAACAATGTCTGGAGTGTTCTCTGCCCACCATGCTAAGAAATCTTTAAACATATCTTCTTCTTTCCAGAAGAGACGATACTCAGTATCTTTAGGAGTAAACTCTCTTGTTCCCCATGTAATAATTTTCTTAGTAGTAAAATCTTTTACAGATAGACACAAAATTTCCTCTGAGGTCTCGGCAACATTTGGGAAACCATTCTCAGAGGTTGTTTCGATGTCAACTGTATAGATCCTCAACTGTGAGGAATCATATGGCATCTGTTCTTCTGGAAACTTAGAACTTATATACTGATATAAGAATCTATCGTTACCATATATTTTAAAATTATCAACATACTTATACTCATCAATAAACTGTCTTGCATCATTGACACTAGAAAATGGCAACTCTTTGACGTAGTGACCTTCTAGAGTTTTATACTCTGTCTTCTCATTACATCTAGCATACAAAACTGGAGAGAAACTCTCTTTGTATTGTACACGTTCGCCATTTTCATAACCAATATAATGTATTTTATCTCCTGAGAGATATACGTTACTATAAAAATTCAGATGTCTCTGGGACTTCTTCTTCATCATTTTGTGGTGGGACTGTCAATTTGTACTTTTCCAGAAGTTCTGGATCAGGGTCTACTATTGTAGCAATAAAATCAGAATAAAGCAAGACGTTTCTTTGACCGCTATATTTTGGGAATGCTTTAAACTCATCATCTATAATTTCCATTGGGTCAGCAAGGAAACATGATGGTTCCATTTCCATCTCTTGTATGTAAGAGATGACATAGCATCCATTCTTAAGTAGTAGGAGTTTGATCGTTTCCATCTTCCTCCACTTTATGTTTAGCAGTGTAATCCTGTTTGATCTTTTCAACAGGTTCGTATATTGTTACTACCCAATCAGATGGTATAACAAACTCCTGTTGTTGAGACATAGGTGCCCAATGTGTATAAGATACTTGGAACTTTGTCTTAGGTGCAGGTTTTTCTCCTTCAACTAATAGTTCTGCTTCTTCAACCTCCTTTGTTTGGAGTTGCATCACATAAGGATTCTTAAGGTGATATGCAATGATGCCTTTATTCTCTTTGTCGATAATTTCTTGTGCATCACTGATGACATCTTCACCAGATTTCATCAAAATAACTTTAACTGTCATAGCGATAGATTTTTGTCTTCTATAGTTCTAATGTATTTGGATAGTTTATCGAGGTATCCACGATTTCTTAACTCTTTGAACACTAAGTTCTCTAGAGCGAACTCTCCCCCTCGTTGAATTGCAGATCCTCTCATAGTTCTAATCTTCTCTTTGAGTTTGTTTAGAACAGTGATGTCATCTGCTTGAGTATCTATGAGATCATCAATCCTCTCCATCATATCACGAACTTTCTGTTTTAGCAAGGGGTCGGAAAAGTCCACGTACTGTTTACGTGGTTCTTGTATCCACCAGTTGTTAAGAACTGAGTAAGTACCTTGGTTTATGGGAGTTGGATCGTTAATATCTTGTGCATACAGTTCTACTGGTTGACCATAGAGGTTTACATCATGTGTTAATGCCCACAATCTTTTCTTATCTCTAAGGAAATCATCCAAGAAATCTGTTTGACAAGCAGCTATCTCATCCTTATCTACCACCAAATGCAGGTCTAGATCAGAATATTCTGTATAATTATAGTTGGCATTACCACCCACTAGAATTATATCTTGTATTGCATTTGGGGGGATCTTGGCAAACTCTGCCCAGATGTATCCTATTTCGAGTAGTTTATCTCGAACTTCGGTTCTTAATGTAAGTCCGTCCCAGAACTTTACATTGAGATCCTCATGATACATTAGGGTTAACCTAAGATCGTTAAAGGACTTCACGGAAGTAAATTACTTTTTAGTTATTTATCGTGTCCGTAATGCTAAGGTTAGGTTCAGTGACTTCATCAGCACCAAATACTGCCTTACCTTCTTCAGATGGTTTCATAGTTTGACCATATGCTTCCAGTACAGCAAGAATAGGTTCTACTATTGATACAACCCAATCTGGATTGACAGCAATCTCTTCATCTATGGTAAGAGGTTGCCACCTTTCAAGAAGAATCCTACCATTGTACAGTTGGTTTCTCTCAGGAACATCAGGTACTAATTCCTTTTCAATCTTTACCTGATATGCATGAGTGAAGATGAATGCTTGTCTTGCCTTGGTTTCTTTTTCTTGAACCTCTTGGACATCAGCAATGATATCTTCACCCGATTTTAATTTAACGACTTTAATAGACATAATAAAATTACAGACACACTATTTAGATGTAATCTTTTCGTTGATGATGCTCAGGTACTACCTTACCTAATTCAATAGTAAGTAGTCCATCTTCTAAAGATACTGATCTAATTTCAGTATCATCAGCAAGCATAAATGCCCTTTCAAAATCTCTTTGTGCTAGTCCTTGATGGAAGTATTGATCAGAATCTTCTTTCTTGTCTGCTTTTGATCCTTCAACATACAATTTTCCATGCTCTGTATATACTTTTACTTCATCCTTTTTAAATCCTGCCAAAGCAACTTCTAATCTAGATTCGTGATTACTTAATTGAATTAGATTATATGGAGGGTAGTTACTATGATTTGGAAAATCAAAAAAGGATTCTAGATAATTGTCTAATCCTATGCTGTTCTTATGAATCTTTTCCATTAATGATGGAAGATCTGCAGCAGTGTATCTCTGGATGTTACCCATTGTTTTTCTCCTTAGAAAGCGAGTGTTAAGTTTTGTGACCCCCGAAGGCAATCACCACTATTTAGTAGTATGTAAAGTATCATTCCGTACACTATGGGTAGTACTATCCGTATTAATACCTTTTTAATCCTTTTATGGTATAAATAAAACAAGAAACATTTGTTAACATGATCAAAAAAGCATTGTTACTTGGTATGTTTTTGATGATATCTCCTGCATCAGCAGAGATAGTACATAAAATGAGTTCTAGTGTACAATTGAGCGTGGATTCGGCTGCAAGCCAGGCTAGTCGCATAGGATCAAGTTATACCGTTAGTGGAAATAATTTGAAAGTAAGTGATGGTGGATCCTTTGGTGGATTAGGAACATTATCCTCAGGTACTGCTGTTGGATATACCTCATCAGCACTAGAATTAAATACTGTAGGGTCAGCATTCAGTATGTCGGAAACCTTTATCGAAGGTGACGATGTAACTTCAGCATCTACAGTTTCTGGTGGAGTCGTTGCTTCATTACCATTACTTGGTAGTACAACTACCACATCAGGTGGAGTAGCAGGTACCTTAGCTGGTACTATCACATCTGCTGGTGTGACTACGATTACAGCAGGTGGAGCTGGAACTTCAGCTACTGGACAATTTGTATCAGAACTTACCATAAAGTAGGATACTATGTGTAATGAAGAAAATACTTGTCCTGATTGTGGGTGCAACTGCCCTTGTGAATGTGCCAGTTGCACGAAGTGTCCCTGTGGTACCTAATTTTACCCAGGGCTCGATGACTAGCCATACAGAAACTACTAGTACCGTGGTGGAGACCATAAATAGCATGGACTACTCCACTGGTTTTACCTATTCAATTTCTGGCCACGGGGTAACAGTCAACGACCCAGAAGGGTTGACACCACCCGATACTTCGACATCAACTAATACCGTTAACGGTGTGAATTCAACATGGACAAACTTAGATTTATCAACAAAACCAGTGGTCACAATGACGACACCAGGAGCAAGTTTCTCTCTGGTAGAAAGTTATTCTGGAGCTGGTCTTCAGAATCACACTGTGATACAAAGAACGACAACAATAACAAGCGTAACCGATACAACAAGTATATTCCAACAGTAATTGCAGCAGTACTCGGTATGAACTCTTTACCTACCATGGCAGAGACCGTTGGTGGGGTGAGTGCTACTGCATCGCCAATCGCAAACAGTTCAGGAAGTGTCACAAACCAAGCTATACAGGTGCTTCAGGGACCGTACATAACTAATACTTATGGTGGTGGTATACAATGCCAAGGACCTACCATGAACGTAACACCATTCGTTACTGGAAATGTAACATGGAAAAAACCGTTTGAACGATATTATGACGATCCAGTGTACGACGTTCATGATGCCGATGATGACGGTCAGATAGACAATCCAGGTGAGGTATTATATTTTGTCCCTACTAGGACTGGACAGACAGACAATTATAATTTATCAGTAGGTGTCTCTGCTACATGGTCTAAACCATTAGACAAAGACCTACAAGAACTATGTAAAAATGCTGCTGAGATACAGATGGCAGCAGTAGAACAAAACACTGCCAATAAACGCCTTGACTTTGAGATAGCTCGTTTGAAAAATTGCGGGGAATTGATGAAAGCTGGTATAATATTTGTACCAGGAACCAAGTATGCCAAGGTATGTGAGGATGTTATGTTAGTAAACCCACCAGGTGTAGTAGCAGAACATACTCATGTTTTATCTCAACAACCTACCGTTTCTTTAGAGGAGGTAGACCTTTCTTCTGACGATAAGCATTCGCACGAACAAGATCACGAGAAGGACGATCAGGGGTCTTCCCGACGCTGGTTTGAATTTTGGAAATCACCTTCTTCACAGCAGGTTTCACTACCCTCAGAATCAAGTCAGCTAAAGGTTTTGCAAATAGGGCAGATGTCGCTGCAGTAACACCGATTACTGCTGTAGTGGCTGCTACCTGAGTCGATGGTAGATACTGTTCGACTGGTGGTATGTCAGTATACAATGTCACACAGATTTTTGCCCCACCAGGATTCTGAGGATTAACTCTTAACTCATGTCCTGATACTTTTTCTTTTTGGTTTGTTGCTATATCTCCTATCCTTAATGCATTAGGTCCTGGACATGGTGGATCTTTATCTATCTTAGGTGTCTCAGGAACTTTTGTTTCTGGTACCTCTGGTGGTGCTACCACTGGTACTTGTTCTGGTCTTGTTATTAATAATTGCTCAGGTTCAAAGTTCATAGCATTATAACTAGGAACACCTGCATCACAGAATGTCTTAACGGTACTTGAATCGTCTTCTATTATACTATCATTTCTATCGCTAAACTCGTGTGCTTCTACACAACCAGGTATGTTTATTATAGGTGTACCAATCTCTGCAGTAACTGGTTGGTATGGTACGAAAGCATGAGGAGTAGGGAACGTGTATACATTAACATCACGAACCCCAATATTGTTTATTTCTATCTCCCTGATAGGCACTTTAGAAGCTAGGAACTCCTAGACCAACAGGAGGAACTGCAGGTGACTCTGGTGATCCCATGTCTGGTATCATATCAGTAACACCACCTAATGCTCCACCACCAAGGGAACCTAGTGCTTTCTCTTTGATGCTTTCTATGATTGCATCCTTACGTACATAAACGTAACCGCCAATGCCAACAACGGTAAGAGATACAACAGCAGACGAAACAGCGAGTACATTAATTAATTTTTGCATGATTTTACTTGGTGTCAGGGACAATTTTAACAGGACCAGATTCAATCCTTATGGTTTGGGCAGGTGCAGTTTCAGATGCTTTAGCAATAAGGAACTCCATATCCTTTTTAGATATGTTAGCACTACCACCACCTTCATCTTTCTTTTTCTTACCTCCAGCGGAAACGCCAAAAGTAGCTAAAGTTCCTGTGAAGACCGAAGCTATAAAAGTTGGATCAATTCTCTCTCCTCTCTCGTAACCTGGTATTTTAACGTAGTTCAAAGTTAAAATTCCTGCGGACCACACGAGGACTATCACCCTTATGAGTGTTGCTAGGTATTGCAGTTGCTCTTCTTTATCATCAACTGCTTCTTTAAGTTTACCTAGAGGACCTTTCGGTTTCTCTTTTACTTCTGCCATAACACAACGATATCTGCCTTATTTATACAACTGCAGGTGTCGTTTTCTTTTTGCCTATATTATATTTTGATTCTAATTCCCACTCACCCTTCTCTTTGTACGCCAGCACTTTGATTTGGTTCAATGGTGCAATGTCTGTAATTGTTTCATCGTTTACAATAGTTATAAGACCCCAATCAGATAACAACTGAGTAATACGATTACGACGTTGTACATCATTCTGAGTTAAGTTTGCTGTCTTACCATCTAAAGCAAATAATTCTTTAAAGTGTACGATATAGTATCTACCTTGCTTGTGTAGTATATGACAAGATTGATATAACTTCTTTTCTTTACGAGAAGCAACACCTATCCTAGATAATGTTTCTCTTACTTTTAGAAAGTCGTCTGGTTGAGAAAGTTTCACCTCTACCATACTATCACGAGTCCACTGAACTTCAGCTACTTGGGACATTTTTTCCTCCACGGTTTAATTTCGATTTCAAATGATCAAGTTGATCTTTATTTAGGATTTTAAGGATTGCCTGTGCCTTTTGGGTACTGTAGTTATAGTACGTTTTGACTGTCTCCAAGTCCTCTAACTTCACTTTCTTCTCCCAAGGAGAAAAACGCTTTCTTTTCCTAACCGTATTTATATAAAAATCGTACTGAAGTTTGTTTGGAAGGTCATAATATATGTTCATTTCATTAGCAAGTAACACAGTGTCATAATGAGATGCCATACACTTAGTCACTACCCATGCAGGATATTCCTTCTCCCAACTACTGTCTTCACTATCCAGTAAGTTCTGCTTTGTCTCGTTGATTGTCTTTAAATAGTCCGATAAGAGATGTTTGTTGTTCATAATTTAGTAGGAGAAGTTCTTTTCTTTTCTTTTGATCTTTGGTATATGTACCAGAGGATCTCATAGTATAGGTTAGATCCCAATCTTTTTGATACCAATCAGGAAATCTATCCTTAATAAACAATTCTGAATTATAAGTTATCATACATTTATTGTCTGAAGCACATGCTTGAGCAGCAAACCATTCATGATCAAATGATTTATGCATATCACCTTTATTACCATACAAGTTATCCTTAATAGCATATGGTGGATCTAGAAATACAAAAGCATTCCTACCATACAACAATTCTTCATAAGATTGATTAGTAATTCTCCATCCTTGAATCAATTCACTCAATGCAGGAAGTTTATCTATACCTCTGAAGGTAAAGTTTGCTCTAGATGCTTGCTTACTGAAAGAACTGTTAGCAGTTAGACCACTAAAAGAACATTTGTTTGCCACATAGAAATTAAATCCTGACTCATAGAGATCATTGTTTAATTTATCTTTAGCATCATCAAATGCCATCCTGTGTGCATCGTAACTCTCACCGAGTTCTGTCTTCAATTCCCTTAGATCATCACACAACTGCTGTCCGTGGTCTCTGAGGGTCACCCAGAAGGCATACAGAGGGTAATAGAGGTCATTTACCCACACATCTGTATTAGGATAAGTTTGGGTAACGTACAGTGCCATAGAACCGCCCCCTAGGAAAGGTTCTCTATAACTTTCTATCTTAGGTAAATGTTGTGATAGAAATTTAATTGCTCTGGACTTTCCACCAGGATATCTTAAAGGTGTGGTGTACTTCATTTAGATAGGAATACAACTCCATTATCATAGTTACCAAAATCTCCTGATGGGGGAGGAATGATAGGTTGGTATATACCTCTAGGTTGGTAGTCCTCAATTAGTGCTTCTATTGCTGTATCAAACCATCTATTCATTGACTTTGCCATAGCACGATAAGATGTACCAACATAGATTTGACCTGCAACTACTGCTACAGTTGCTGCACCCCAGAATGAATAGTACCATCTGGATTTTACTTGTGCTCTCACACGATCTCGTTTGTTCATAATAATAATTTAGATTTAAATTTAGAGCTTGGTCTCATTGAATCAATAAGATCATCTAATTTATCTGATAACACATAAGAAAAACCAATAGAAGTTCTGAGGTTATCAGTAAGAGAATTAGGAGAAGATCCATAATGATCCCAATTAGATGGAACTAATACACCACGATTCGGTATGTATGGAACGTAGTTATATTTATTAGTGTTTGTATTATAGCATACAAACTCACCACCCCACTCTGTATTCCATTTTAGGTTAGTGAAAAGTACGAATGTCCATACCCAAGGTTGTAAGAAATCCTTATGAAAAGGTGCTACTTGATTTGTAGTTTGTCCATTAACATGAATCTTACAAAGTTGGATGGGGTTACGTATGTACTTTTGAATCTTTAACTTGATGTGAATTGCTGCATCATAGAAGGCAATTCTATCATGTTCATATTCAAAACCCCAAGATAATTTATTGGAATCTTGATTAACATGTTTAGGATTATAGGAATAATTAATTAAAGACCATGCACTATTACGTTCAAGTTCATCACTAACTGCAATGAAATTCTTTACAGGTAATACTTCATCATCAAATGAAATACAATCCTTCATTAGTCCTCATGGTCATCCCATTGATCGGTAAGACCTTCATTGTTAAAGAATGCTCTGTATATACCAAACCCTGATAGCAATACTAAGATTACTAAGATTGATATACCAAAGGTGATGTTTGGATTTGCATTGTAATGTGGTATGATTGCATTACATTTAGTCCATGTACCTGGTAGTGTATACACAGGTGGGCAAGAGAGTAATAGATCTCTAATAGCTAACATTTCAGTTCCCATTATTGTATCCAATTTGGTTTTCTGGATTCGTCACGAAGATAATTAGATGCAACCCAAGGTTTGCTGCTAATGTAATTCTTGTAAGCAGTAAAAGTGTCAATGCTTGTGTCATGTTTAAACTCATCAGGCATTGCCCTAGTGAATGATGTAGGTGGTGGACAATCTGGAAATATAATATCAGCACATTCTATAGTATACTGACAACTATGTGTCTTACCATATCTGTGTGTATATTCTGCACATAAAGCAAGTCCGTGGTCAATCAACCAACGGAAGTTTGTCTGTGCCCAAATTGTACAAGGGTGGTTACGAAATGCACCCTTATCTGTTTTGTATGGTGCACCATCTAATTTAGGTAGAACACCAAAACCATGACCCCACTTTTCTGATGCTACAATAGAAAGCATTTGACATGTTTCTAATGGCATCTTGACAATGTGTTTGTCAGGTAGAACCTGTGCAGATTTCACAGGATCTGGGTCGGTCACAAAAATATTCATAATAATATTCTAGCACTGTTGCTAGTCAAAGTCAATGCCGACTTCATCAGATATGTCTCTATCCAAATCAGGTAGATGAGGTTCTATCCAATGTTCTTTATTGTCTATACCAGCAGCATTAGCATATCTCCAAATGTGCTGATCAACTTGTTTAAAGATATCAT
>VTLG01009073.1_pt1 | contig 12883 bp, 13 predicted proteins | sample 4694571 | NCBI WGS metagenome assembly VTLG01 (sample SAMN12604809, study PRJNA352737) | marine metagenome | biome: ENVO:00000447; feature: ENVO:00000209|ENVO:00000569|ENVO:01000036; material: ENVO:00002151; isolation source: viral sequences binned using virsorter ... | reverse complement strand
GTGCAGCTGTCATACCTGTTGCAGTTTCGTATGTTCCAGCAGATGGACTATCATTTAATACAGCAGGGTTAGTTGCAGTATCAGTAATATCTCCACCACCAGTTGTACTAGCTGCGTTCTGGTTTGAGAAATCTTGTTGTGATTCGTCAGCAAGTGCTTCCTTACCAGTTTGTGAACTGAACCTTGAACGCATTGCAAAGATAAGTCCTGTTGGCCCTGTCATAGGTTGAACACCACAAATATCATATGCGATTAGGTTTGGCATAGAACGTCTGACAAGTGAGATTAAAATCGGATCCCAATTATCTATAGCTGTTCCAGTTTGGTTAGTCGGTGCGGCCTCTGAAAGAAAATTTCTATCTTCTTTAAGTGCCTTTTCTTGGTTTTCAAGAATTAAAGTAGTAACTGCCCTTTTATACGAATCCTCGATTTTAGGTAAATCTGGGTGTGCAAGGACTGGCGACCACTTCTCTTGTAGATGTTCTGTTTGAAACATTAGTCTCTCCTTCTATATTTTATCTACTATTTATAAATTTATTTAATTGCACTACTTGTTACCATATTTACCCAATGCAGTCATATATGCCTTCATTGAGTCAGTCGTATCAATGTCCTGTGCAGTACCAGTTTCCACATCATCAACTGTTTGAGTCTCAACTGGTTTGGTCTTAGGGAAGTAGGATTCTTTTAAAGTATCTAACTTTTCTCTGAAAGATTCTTCACTTGTGAACTCTACGTCATCAGTTAATGACTTAAACTTTTCAATTTCTGTATCAGCCAAATCTGAAGTTGATTCAGATATGACCTGTTCCCTTACTAGAGATGAAGTCTTACCATTTAATTCAATGATTTTTTCCATTGATTCGTTAAGTTTATTCTCTAGTTCGGTAATTTTGTCTGATTGTGCTTCTAACACATCATATTTTTCATCTGGAATATCTACATAATGATCTTCAAATAGTTGCTTCAACCCAGAAATGAAATCTTCTGCAATCTCACCTTTAAGGCCTCTTTCGATTGCGAGTTCATTTTCCTTCATCCATTCTTCAACCACATAGTTAAGATAGTTATCAACTTTTTCAGATAACTCTTCTTTGGTTGATTTTATTGATTCATCTAATTCTGTTTTATATTCGTCTTCAAGTCTTGTAACTTCGTCACGAACTTTAGATTTTACTGCAGCTTCAAATACTGTTGCAGCTTTTCTCTTAAATTCTTCTGAGAGATCACCTTCTCCATTCATAAGTGCATCAACGTGCTCTTTTACATCAATTTCTTTTACTCTCTTTTCGACAGCTTCAGACTTTGCTTGTTCGTCTTTTTTCATCATTTCTTCTTTGTCATGCATACCTTCTGGGTGCATAGCATTATTCATACCTTTGAACATAGCCATCAGATTTTCTTTCTTCTGACCTTTCATCATTTCGTACATAGCATTAACCATTTCTGCTTTGGTCATTTTTGCCATTTCTTTTTTCATACCTTTCATCATTTCATCTTTTTTCATCATTTCATGTTCCATTTCTGAAAGATTTTCGTCACCATCTGGTTCATATCCAGCAGCAAGAGATTTATTTTGTCCAGCTTCTTTTGCCTTACTCATTGCATCTGGTTTACCTTCACCTTTTTGTGCTGGGTCACCAGAAACTTCTTTTGCAGCTCCAGCAACTTTCTTTGCAGGGGCATCACCTTGAGTTGGTGAAACTACAGCTGCACCTGTGTCTTGCATAGATGCATCTTCTGGATTTGATTTTGCTTTTCCAACAGTTTCAGCAGGAATAGCAGATTTCTTAGGAGCATCAGCACCATTGGCCTCTTCAAGTTCCGATAACACTTCTGCTTCTAATTCCTCAATGGTTTTTTCTAATTCTGTATTAGCCATAGGACTTTTCTCCTTATTTTTTCTTTACATTTATTTATAAATTATAACATTTTGAGGAATGATGCAAGTTCTAAAGCGTCCTCATTCGCTTGTCTTTTCCGAACTCTTGTATTAATTCTCTCTCTCATTCTTATTAATTCTGATTCTACGAGTGTTCCATTATCCCAAATCCACTCTTTTCCTTCCATAATACCTTCTACAAAAGCATTTGGAGCGGAGGGGTCAGCAACTATATCAGCTGCAGTTGCAAGGTAGAAATCATCTCTAACATAATTAGCTCCATTTTTCTGGTCTAAACTACCCATACCTCTTGAAGATACACCTAATTTTGCACCTTCGTCCATAAGATTTTTTACTATGTTACCCATAGGTGTTGATAATATTTTTGCTTCACCTATAAAATTTTTACCATCTGGGTATAATCCAGTAATCATATGAGATGCTCTCTCAAGATTTACTGTTGGGCCATCTGGGTGTCCAAGTTCACCAAAAGCTCTTTTCTCATTGATATATTGTTTGTTATATCTTTTAACTTCTTTCTGAAGTATTTCCATAGGATAAACACGACCATTACGATTTTTGATGTCTGCTTGCATAAAGACACCTTTAATCTTATAATTCTTTTTTCCGTCTTCTTTTTCTTCTGTGATATACTCTACATCTTGTACTTGTTCAGATATCAATTTAACTGTTGTCATTGTTTACTCCTATACTGGATTTGCTTGTGTAACTACTTCAACATGAACTGCACCATCACTACTAGCAGTTTCATTGATAACTGACAAAAAGTAGTTTTCTTCAGCTGCGTTTAATAATACACCACTACCAGCATTTAAACTATCTGAGTCTGTTCCGTCTAAATGAACTAAATCACCAGCATCTGAACCATCTGAGTCTGTTCCATCTAATGCAACTCTTGCTCCTGTATCACCCCCAACTATCGGTGATCTATTTCCTTCTGGTACTACTGTTATTGTATTATTTGCTCTTAAATATAATCCGTTACTTGATGTAACTGTTGTCCTTTGGTCTATACTTGTTACTTTTATAAAAACATCTTGTCCACCAAACTCACTCAATCTAAATGCGTTTCCGTTTCCCAGTTTTCCTAATGCAAGTCCAGCCGCAGTATCATCTGCAAGGTCACTTGTTGCTATCGTGCCAACGTGTCTAATTAATTTTAAAGCCATTTTTTTGTTCCTATATTGTTAACAATTCTTTTTCAAAATAACCTATAAGTTCTTTTTCTGGAACTCTATATTTTTTTGAAACTATTGCAATAGTTTTGTCAAAAGTATTTAGGAAATCTGAAGGTTTAGTATCCATTTTTTTAAAAATATCATCAACAGCATCTTTCATTTTCGGAGAAAGTTTTTTATATTCCTTAGATTTTTTATGTTCATCTTTTTCTACAACTGGTGTATAAAAAGAACTAAACTTTTTCCTCATTGTCTTCTACCTTTTTAGTTTTGACGAAACTATTTGCAACTTCTATTCTTTTTGCTTCCAATGAGTGTCCTATTCTATCACTCATCTCTTTTTTAAAAGCTTGTTCTGCTTCTAAATTATTACCTTTTTCTAACGCATTTACAAAATCTTCACTACTCATTATTTGTTCTCCTTCTCTGGTGGTTCTACACCTTGATATTTTGATAAATCATCTGCTGGTATTGGTTCACCATCAATAGATGGGTATCTTGTAACACCATCTGTATCAGATGGAACAGTAACACCACCATCTTCTGGGTCAAGACCAGCTTCTTTATTAATTTGTCTCTGCATTTCTTCTATTTCTGCATCTGTCATATTTAGTACATTTTTCTGTACCCACTCTTTACTATAAAATGTTCCAATATAATTTTCGATACTACCTAATGCATTTATTCTATCTTCTAACAATTCTGCTTTTTTGAGTTCTGCAAAGTGTCCATCTTGTAAGAAATCATATTGAATATGTTCTTTCATTTGTGACCAATCTTCAAGAGTCACAATACCTTTTAATACTAATTGTGTTTTAAGAATATCTGTAAATAAAGCTGTAAATCTTTTTCTTAGTCTTTGTACAAACTTAGTAAATTTAAGTTCATCTCTTGTAATCTCTGTAGAACGACCAAGACTAAATCCTTGTTCAGCTTCCATTCTTGAAATAGGAACATTTAACGACCTATATAATTTTCTTTGGAAATATGTAATATCATCAATCTCACCAAGATTAGAGCCGCCAGGCAATGTAGTAATTTCTGTTCCTCTACCACCTTCTCTTCTTGGTAGCCAAAAATCCTCTAACATTGACATATGATTTCTGTCATCTCGTATCTCACCAGTAGATGCATCATATACCAGTTTGTTACGATATCTATTCATAACATCTTTGAGGTATTGTTCTGCTTTTATCTTCGGTAAGTTACCAACGTCAATATAGAATATTCTTCTCTCTGGTGCTCTTGATATCCTGTAAATAACAAGTGCATCTTCAATCATTCTCAACTGATTTACAGGTTTGATTGCTTTATGTAAGTAAGAAAGAACATGACCTTTATTTTGATCAACTAATCCAGAAGGACAATATGCGATACTGTCGCCTGAAATTTTCATACCCTCATTTGTACCACCTTGTGTATAAAGTCCTTTTTCATTGTAGATATAATACTCTTCTACTTTTTTAATAAGTTCTACACTAGTTCCAGCCTTAACATCTTTTTGCAACTCTCTAACTTTACGAATTTTTCTAGGTTCAATATATCTTAAATCTACAATGCCTTTTCTTGGTGATTTTTTATCTATAACTTTGTGATAAAATATTCTACCATCAACATACCATCTACGAAAAATGTCATGACCTCTCGTATCAAAATCCATCAATCTCAATACGTTGTCAAATTCTTCTCGTACTTTTTTCTTTATAGCATTTGTATAGGGGAGTGAGTCTAGAACTACAGAAACAGCTTGATCTCTTTCGTTAGATACAATACCTTCATTTACTATATCTTCAATTGCACTATCGCACTCTGGTTGTTGTGCGATATCACGATATCTACGAATTAAATCTTGTTCGGTGCGTTCTCTTCCATCTGTGTCAAGAATTTGTCCAAAGAAACCACCACCAGCAACATCAATAGTGCCGTCATCAGCAGTAGGGGGAGTGATTTTCTCAGCCCCCTTACTGTCTTTTATTCTTTCAAATTTGAATCCAAAAAGTTCTGCCATAATATCTCCTAATTCTACTAACTATTTAGTAGGGTTAAACTAGAGATTTATGCACCAAGTTCTGGGATATTAGATGGTTCAAAGTGTTGGTATCTCCAAGTTACCTCAAATGTTTCTAATTCACCAGCTTCTCCACTACTTAAATCTATTTGTGCAACTGTTAAAGGAAACGCATTTTTAAAAATATAACTCTTTAAAATTGTATCATCTCTATCTAATTGCTCTACGAATAAATCTGTTTGATAACCAGCTGGAGTGAGAGCAGTTTGATCAGAAGTATTTTCTCGGTAATCGTTAATACCATTTTGCCATCTTTCCATTGCATTTCTTATCATAAAATCAGTATCATTGTAGAATGTCACGCTCCAAGGCTCTGGCGCTGGTCTATCTCCTGTTACATAAATATTTCTACCTCTAAATGGAACTGCAATTTCACCAAGTGTTGATGCTGGTAAATTAGATGCAGTTACTAAGAAAGAAGTTCTACGAACATCTAGTCCTATACTGATACCAGATGGTGGTGTAATCGTAACTCTAAATTGGTTTGCTCTTGCACCACCACCGATTAGATTAGCTTTGAAATCGTCTATACTAGCCATATTAACCTCCTACCTCACTAAATGATACCCCAGTTCGTGTTGCGACAAAATTTAGTGTAATAAAATTGATTGCTCTAGAGGGTTTGATAAATATGTCTGCGATAAATTCATTTCTATCTATAACTTCACCTGTATTATTTGATGAGTCTGCAACCACACTAAAGTCTGTGATACCTCTTCTTCCTTGAATATCTCGTAAAAAAGGTTCAATTAAATTTCTAAACTGAGCTCTTGTAAATTCATCATTGAACTCAAAGAGTTGAAACTTAGATGCAGTTGCGATTGCTTTTTCTAGAAGTAAGAATAATCGTCTAACATTAATTCTATCAAATGCACTTGGTTTATTTAATGCAGTTTTATCACCAAAAAGTGTTACACCTTGTCCAGAGAAATTAACAACTGGATTTACTCTTGCACGATACAATCTGTCTCTTTCTGCATTACTTGGATTATAAGAAAGTTTAATTGCATTTCTTACTCTACCACGATTAAATCCAGCAGGAGAAAAGAATGGGTCTGCAACTTGATCTGTAAATGCACAAAGACCAGCAGTATCACCATTTAATGGTACAAATCTAAATAGGTCATTATACTTATCATATTGATATTTGTATGCACTATCAAAAACAACATATGAAGATGATGGGCATAAATCAAATGCAGTTATAACATTATCAGTTTGTGTAAGTGAACTACTTAAACCTACTGTTGCAGAACGATAAGGTGATACAAATGCAACACAATCTCTTCTAGTTTCAACTAACTTAGTTAACATTGTTACATGTGTATCTTGAGATGATGATGTATCACCAGCTCCACCGCCTCTTCCACCAAGAACTAAGTTGATGTCTAATGCCTCTGTATCAGAAAATCTATTATATGCAGTTTCTATTTCACCAGCAGTTACAGCATAATCGTCTGTTCCACCAGAAAGTTCACTTTTTGTTGGTGCAGAAAGAAGTGCATAAGTAGATGAACCATCTTCTAAATCGACATTATCACCAGCATCAGTTCCAGAACTATCTGTCTGATCTAGTAAAACTTTATCACCAGCATCTGTTTGACTACTATCTGTTCCATCTAATAATATATCGCCTTCTTGAGTTCCATCTATATCTGTTCCCCAATTTGTTCCACCAGAGTTATGATCCATCCAATAAACAAATTCAGATGATCTGTAAATAACATCTGGATAGAAGATACTATCTCCTTGTGGGCCTTTTGCATTACTATTTACTGATAAATTTGCAAATATTTCTAGAACTGCGTTTGTTCTATTTCCACTTGAGTCTACACTAAAACCAGATATTTTACCAGTTACATCATAAACAACGATATGTATTTCATCTAATGTTCCTCTATCGTTTTGTGATGCATATGATGATGTGCCTGGGGCTCCATCAAATAAATCATAAAATCTCCAACGTCTACGGATATTTGTTCCAGATGAAATTGTATTTTGTAAACCCTCACCATTAGGGTCATCTTTTAATTTTATAACTATTGTATCAGAACTTCCACTATCATTTACAGTAGTTACTTCGTATTCGTGTCCATCTGTTTCACCAAAATTTACTATATCTCCAACACCAAATACTGTTGCATCTGAAACTGATATTGTTGTTTGTCCTGCGGCTTCTTCTGCACTTGTTGTTGTTACAGCATCTGCTGAATAATTAGCTGCACTTGAACATACTGAAACTCCTAATGAGTTACCATGTGTACCAGCAGTTCTTGAAGCCCACTCACCTACAGATGCTTGTCCATCTGCAAATGATTCTAAATAATGTTCTGTATTTCTTATTAACAATCCTGTACTACCAGCAGTTGCATTTAAAATACCAGACTCAATTCTAACAACATTGAGAGAACTAGTATATGCTAAAAAGCTAGATGCAGAAAACCACCATTCATACTGATTACTAGTAGTTTGTGGTTTACCAAATATCTTTACCAATTGTTCCTCTGAAGATATGTTTGTAACTTCAGAAACTGGCCCTTTCTCGAAAGGACAAGCAATCGCACCAATAGAGGTTGCAACAGCTGGAACGACATTTGTTAGGTCTATTTCTTTGACTTGTACGCCAGGAGAAACTAAAAACGCCATAACTTTTACTCCTTTTTAAATTATCTTTACCTTTATTTATAAAAAACAGTATTCTAAAACTATCTGTTTTATAACTCAAACTTATAAATAAACGTATGAGTGAACATTATAACAAATATAAATCAACTATTAAGAAAGTTGCAAGACGCCACAGACTTTTAAAAGATAAATGGATTACTGATTATCTTATGTCTAACTCCTGTTCTCATTGTGGTGAGTCTGAACTTATATGTTTACAGTTTTATCCAGACGACAGAAAGATTAGAGCTATGTCTAAAAAATCTGAGGACAAAACTGAGGTTATGCAATATATATCAAAAAACAAAATTGTATGTAGAAATTGTTTTCAAAAATTAGACTCAGATATAATTACCAATTAGACTTATAAGTTCTAACAATAGGATTCCATTTTGTTCCATATTCATCTACCATCTGACCTATATTTTCATCTTCTAATCCATCAACAATAAATCCAAATGGAGCCATATCTTGTTCTATCTGGTCTTGTTGCTCTGCAAACATTTGTTGTCTTATATCATTGTTAGTAAGTTCTTTAAAGTAAGTCTGGTCTGTTGCCCAACCAAAAATAAACATACATGCAACTAAATCATCTGTGCAACCATCATCTGCTTCAAAAGAAGAACCCTTGACAATAAATGTAGATAGTTCATTTATACAATCAAAGTCCTCTACTATAATTTTATTATCTTCTACTAATTGTTTTAGATTAGAACAACCTATCTTCTTAACTGCTTTAGTAGTTCGCACTCCTAGTTGTGCTTTACCACCAGAAAATCCACCACCCATAATTTGTCCAGCACGACCTCTCATAGAAGCCATAACTAGATTATCATATTCCATATCAAACTGCATTGCATTTGCAACTTGTTCACCAATATCATTTACCTCTATCAAAACAAATGCAAGGTTATAAGCTCTTGCAACATGATATATCTTCTGTGGAAACATCATTGGTTTAATTGTATTATCTCTATATTTTGCAACAATACGATAAGGAACTTGTGTCACATCAAAAACTAAATATGCAGAATAATCATTTGATGTTCCTCTAGATACATCTGCACACATAAAATATGTATGGTCTTTTTGTGGATTTTCATAGACATCTAAACCAGCATTAGATTGTATAGGAGTTTTATATGCAAGTGTTTTTAATTTATATGAAGATATTAATGTATCTATAGAACCAAGAAACTCACACTCAAATTCTGTATTAAATTGTTGTTCACTAGTATTTCTTATAGTTTCTTTTTTCCATTTTTCATCACGGCCAGGAACTTCACTCCAATGAACTTCGATAGGTATATAACTATTTCTTTTTTCTTCTGCATCTGTCCATAATTTGTAAAACATATTCATTCCATGAGGTGTTGATACAATCATCACTTTTGTGGTTTTACCAGATGATATTGTAGGATACACAGAACTAAAAAATTGTTCTGCAACATTTGATGGTACATATGCAAACTCATCTAAGAATATGATGTTATAGCTTCCACCCCTCACAGCACTTGCAGAGGTTGATGATGCAAGTATTTTCGACCCATTTTCAAGTTCTAGTGAACCTTTATTCCAAGACATAACTCCCTGTTGTAACCACTTTGGAAGATGTTCATACGCAAGTTGCAGTCGTCCTAACAAATCTCTTGCAGTTGCAGCCTTGTTTGCAAGTATGGCTATGTTAACACTTGGGTTAAAAAGTGAGTAATGTAACAGATAGGAAATCATAGTTGTAGATTTACCAGACTGTCTAGGAAGTTTACAAATTGTAAAACGATTATTATGAAATGTACCCACCATCTCTTTTTGGAAAGGGTACATTTTAAAAGGTATTAGACCTTCATCTAGAGAAACTATTCTGACATATGTTTGAATAAAATAAAGTGGGTCTTGCATACATCTTGTGTATTCCTTAACTTGTTCTTGTGTCCACTCTTGTTGAACATTAGCCTTTTTAAGATTTGGATTACCCAGATATGTAACATCAGACATTACCTTTACCTTTTATTATTTTTTGTAGTTCAGCAGTAGAACCAACAAATAGTGCGTTAGTAACATTTTTTGGTGCAGAGTTTGGAACTTCTTTAAGTCTTTTCATCTTCTCTTGTAAGTCACCAAGTTTTTCTGTCACCTCTGAAACTTGTTTGATAAGATTACCAGCTACTTCATAACCTCTGGGGTGGTCAGATTCTTTTGCAACATTGAGTATACCTTCAATTGCGTTTTGACCTTTTTCTATAAGGTTGTAAAAGTTCTCTCTCTGGTATTCATAATCTGCATCAACATCTTCTTTTTCTTTTGATGGTCTTGATATTGTAGGAGTTAATATTTTTTCGATACCAAGCTCTTTTTCTACTGGGTCTAATACTCCAAGAACTTCGTCCAAAACATCATCTGTATTCTTCATTCTTTTTCCACTCCTTTTGGTACACAAAAAACTTTTACATATATTTTATCACCGGCAACTCTTTGATGATAATCTTGACTTTTAACTTTTTCTGAATATTCTAAACAAGTATCAAGGTCTTTAAAATATACAGGGTCTTGAACCTCACCAGCAAGAAAAACCATCAGAACCCATAAAATATCCATCAGTCATTAGTAGATGTCTTGTCTGTACCAGTTGATAAGTCAAAGTCTTTTGCATCTTGAAAAAATGATGTTGTTTCACTAAAACCAAAATCATCATCTGCATCAGAAGTTGCTGGATTAGGTGTAACTGTGTATCTTTGTTCTCTTTTTGGTGCAGCTGTTTGTATATCAGTATATTGGTCAACTTGAACTGTTTTAATAACTTTACTAGAAGTTACAGGCCCATATAAATAAAATTTAGAAGTAAATCCTAATGTGTAAATTATGGCTCTTCTATCTCCATAATCACCACGATAACTATCTTCATAGTTTACACTATTTAAAACTATTGGAACATCTCTTTTGATACCCATATCAGCCATATCATTTATTGTCAATGTATAATCTGGTTGAAAGTATGGTAATATTTGCTCAACTATTTGTAATGCATCATCAGATTGTTTTGCCATTGCATACAATTCTATATCTAAATTATATGGAACTGGCATATATTGATGATCAAGTTTATTTGATTTATCAGTTGCACTTTTTACTTTTCTAAATTTTTGCACACGATTTAATTTTCGTGATGGGTCATAAGCAAGATTTTGTATTTCAAAACCAAGTCGTGGTAAAGTAATTGCAACTTTACTTGCCAAGTCTGCATCTGCATCTAATCTTGTCAACCATTTTTGTTTTGGCCCATACGCAAGTGGAACTTTCATAGTCTGCGTAATTACTCCACTATTATTTTTTCTAACCAAATGTATATTATTAAAAAGTGTTCCAAATGCAACAATGATATTTCTCATTGTTTCATGGTAAAATTGTTGTCCTAACATTATCCTTTACTCCCAGCATCACCAAATGGATTTGTTTCTGAAAAGTCTAAGACATTATCGTCTAGCTGATCAAAAAGTTCATTTTGTGCAGATTTATCTAGATTTCCACTAGTTGTACTTCCATCACCTATTATATAGGTTTCTTGTATCAAGTATGATTTATCACCACTATCGGCTTCATTTTCAAGAAGAATATTTTCACCAACTGAAGTTTCATCATTTTCCATAAGAATATTATCACCATCTGTTTCTTCAAGTAATAATCCGTCTTCACTATTTGCTAAATCAATTCTTACATTTTCATTTACAGCAGAAGATTGTTCTAATGTAAATTGATACTCTGATGTACTCTTAGATAAATCATCTTCAACTTCATCAATCTCTGAAATACCTGTATCAAGAACCTCTTGGCTATACTCAAATTGTTTACATCTCAATTTGTAAACTGGATTATTATCTAATTGATAGTAAGGGTCATCATGGTCTACAAAACTTACTTCAAATAATCTTTTTATAACTGGTGTATATATTAAGTCACCTTCTTGTGGTCTATCTGCATCTGTTGTTGCAGTATCCATAATTAAATAAAATTCACTACCACTTTCCTCTGATAAAATAAAAGACTCATTATCATTTTCTAACATAATTTTATCATCTGAATTTGTAGATGAACTATCAGTTCCATTCATAGTGACAAAACTTTGTGTAACTGTTTCTAGTGTTGATGAGTTTGAACTTTGGTCTATACTACCAGCCTCAAGTTGTATAGAACCACCTGTAGTATCGGTTGCATCTTCAAGAGTAATCTGACTATCCATCTCTTGAAATCGTTTTTTGTTTACAACAAAAGTTAATTCATTTCTGTTTTCTAAACCAAACTGAGTCATTATTTCTTTTTCACCAGCAAAACCACCAGATGCATCTTCTATATACATTTCTATTGGGTGTTGTGTGGTAAATTTAGAAAGTGAATCTTCACCTAAAACAGTATCTATTGCAACAGTTGTTCTATCTACATAGTAAACATCATGTCCATAGATTTGTATTGCTTCTTTGATTAAATCGCTGTATAAATTTTGTTCTGACTTTAGAGCCGCAAGATTGTTTGTTTTAAATATACTGTTAACAGCCATATTATCCTACCATATAATCTATAGGTGTTTCAAATGCTAACTGAATCTCTTCTTCTAATTTATTTATCTCATCTTGTGCTTGTGAATATATTGCCTCACCATTCATTTCAACACCACCTAACAACTGAACTCCTTGAAATTTAGAAAGGTTTGCACCCCATTGTCTTTTGATAAGTGCAGTTGCATATCTTTTCAGATAAATGTCATCAAAGATATCTGTGTATGTTGCTGGGTCTATTTTACGATAACACTCTATAATCAAAAACTCACCAACATCTATATCATTTGCAAAATCCATATCTATATACAAACGATTTTGATGTTGATTAAAACGTAAAGGTTTTTCACCTACGAGTATGTGTGAAAGAAAATCTAATTGTTGCATTGTCATTTGATAATGTATGATTGATGTTGATGAAAAATCATACAAATCATTTAATCGTAATTGATATCGAATGTCAAACATATTATTTGTTGTTTGGTCATCAAATGGAAATATCTGTATAACAGAAACTACAGAT
>VTLG01015325.1_pt1 | contig 12888 bp, 32 predicted proteins | sample 4694571 | NCBI WGS metagenome assembly VTLG01 (sample SAMN12604809, study PRJNA352737) | marine metagenome | biome: ENVO:00000447; feature: ENVO:00000209|ENVO:00000569|ENVO:01000036; material: ENVO:00002151; isolation source: viral sequences binned using virsorter ... | reverse complement strand
TAGGGTCTTTGTAGTCCAGTCTAACTATCTTACATTTGTTTGGTTCAAATAATTGTGCAACCTTTTGTGATGCTTCAACACCAGGTTTATCTGTGTCAAAACATACCACAACATTTTCAAAACTATTTAGATATTCTAAGTGTTGCTTACAATTCTGCACAGCACTTTGAACTCCATTCTTGATTGATACTACTGCCCATTTACTTCCTAACATTTCGTACACAGACATGGCATCTATTTCTCCTTCAACGATAGTAATATATTTACCACCAGACTTGAATAAATTTTGTCCAAACAGTAAGGCATCTCCTATGTTACCTTGAGACCATATTTTTTTTCCTTCTACTTGTCTCACCTTTGTGGCAACATGGCTACCCTCTGTATTAAAATATTCATAGTAATGATGTGTTATCATTGAACCATCTTGTCTTATCTTTGTTCGATACTTTCTGGCAGTTTGTTCTGATATTCTTCTATCAGTAATACTACCATAGTCTCCGGTGTTAGTTATCCTATTCTGCATATCTACCACCTCTCCTGTTTTTTGGAATCCTGTTTCCATTTTTGCCTCTCCTACGTTATTAAATCTTTTGTTACATGAAAAACAAAAGGCATGTCCATCAGCATGTATGTTATATCCTTTGCTTGATTCACCACAAGGGCATTGTCCTCTGCTTATCCATCTACTTTGCATTACATCATACCTAATGTATTAGTTACACCTATAACTACATAGATAGCTGTATATATTAATAAATATTCTAATCCTATCATTTATATTCCTTTCTATATTATTTAAAAGTATAATAAAACATCATAATAAATATATATAATACCCATAAGGATAATAATAAAATAAATATATTAATTATTATATTTATTATTATATTAATATATTTATATATTATACCGAATATTTTATACTTGTCAATCAAAATCTTTCAAACTATTTTTATAAAGTTTTTCTGCTGAATCAATATCAAAACCTATGCTATTTTTACAATCCAATTTCGCATACATTCTGGCTTCTTCATTAGAGCAACCTTCTTTTTTGTACTCCTTAAATAACTTTCTGTAGAGTCTTTTCTCGTCTTTATCCCAAAGATTACTCATTGTTTTCTCCTAACTATTATACAATAAAAAAAATAAACTTACAATTAATAATAAGGGAAACATATTATTAATCCATAAAAATTTAATTTTTTTAGGTTTTTGAAACCACCGACCAGTGGCTCTTAATCTTCTTTCTCTATCACTACTCATCTTTTAAATGTTCTGCATCTGGCATCTCCACATCTCCTAACCAAACACCATCAGAGTTATTTGTAACACTTTTTCCATTATCTTTTTTTACTCCTAACTCTCTACGCAACTTATAATTCTCTTCATTTAATTGTTTTATTCTAACGTAAGCAGTTCTTAATTGTTGTTGTAAATCTCTTACATTTTTTTCTAATATATTTATTACTACTGGGTCATACATTTTTTTCTCCTATTTCCTGGTTAATATATATGCTAATAGTACGATAAACATTCCTACTACTATGCCTCCTAAAAAATAATATAGTATATATATTTCCGTCATTAGTGTATTCTTTCTATAGTGACACCATTATCCATAGCGAAGTTTATATCAACTCCCCACTCCACTAATTCTTCTAGTGCCTCCTCTTCTGTTTTAAATTTTAATAATTTATTTTTATTATCAACTAACTGGTCAATGGGAAATGATTCTGTCCATTTACATTTACTGTTCCATTTACCAAAATCAAATCTATGATGTGTTATTATGAACATTTTTATCTCGCTTTCTGTCATACTTCTTTTTGCTTTTGACAATCCTCTGCCTATATCTTGTGTCAAGTAAATTTTTTGCCACAATATTTGGTACTCTAACTATAGGTTTTATTTTATTCATAGTATTCCTATAGCCATTGTATCATAGATAATTATAAAATGCAAGTCTAACTCTTTTTAATTTCTTCTAATTCTTCTAAACAAAAAGGTGTTAAATAATTTTCTATCTTAGTTATCTGGTCTTGTATATGTTCTAAATCTTTTTTAGTAACCCTACTAGGTTCGTCTAAACAACAAGCAATAGATATACTAGCCTCCCTTACTGCCTCTAATACTTCTTTACTCATCTTTATCTCCTGATATAGCACCTATCTTTCCTTTGAAGGGTATCACCTTACCAGTAGGTTTAGTGTTCTCCACGAGCTTTATATCCGGTTTAAACCCTACATCATCTCCAAAGAAAAACTCCTCTAGTTCATGGAATCCTCCTATGTGTAGAAAGACTTGTGGCACAGTTTTATGTCCGGCTTTTTTAAATCTCCTAACTTTCTCCGCAGTATCTAGTTCTCTTTCTTCGTATGTTTCTCCGGCTTCATCTAGTAAAGACTTTGCCTCTGCACAATAGATGCAGTTCTTTTGTGTGTATATAATATATTTAATCATCTGCTAAATCCTCACTTCCTTGCACTATTTCCATTTGTGAATCTTCTCCATAGTCTGTGCCATCATAGTAAACTGTAAAGTTTACCTCTTTACCCTCATAAGGTAACTCATCAAAAGTATCAAAAGTTCCTTGTTCTGGTATACCTAACTCCATATAAGCATCTTTTAATTCTGATTCAGTTAGCTTTCTATCTGACTTTACTGTATATCTTCTAGAATCAGTAGACCATTCCTCTACAACGTATGTATATTTACTCATCTTCATGCTCCTTTTCTACTTCGTGTCTTAACCTATGATTAATAATATCTAATAACATACTTGTTGCTACTGTGTTGCTTGGTGCAGTATCAAATGCTAAATCTGTAACTAATACTTGCATAGCAATAATAGTATTAGGTATGGTTACTTTTTCATGTATCTCATCAAATAAATCTAATACTTTATCTCTTACTAAATTAATCTGCTCATCATCTCCTAGTGGTCTTTTGTCATCTAACTTAACTACTTTTAGTTTTGTTTTACTCTTCGGCATTTTTATTCTCCTTATAATTATATTTTTCTGGGCTATGTAAGTCTTCCCAAATATCATAGACCATATTAAATTTTTTTAAAACTTTTAATTCTTCATCTGTTATGCTTGATATAAAATCCACTTTAAATATTCTTTGACCATAATCATCTTCCCAATAATTATATTCTTTATTGTACTCACCATTAGGTGCATATACTTCTTCCAATAAATCTTCATCAGTCCAGTTATCATCTCTTAATGATACATACTCATAAGATTCGCACTCTCCTTGTACTACTTTAAAAGTTACTAATATCTTTTTCATCTTCATTCTCCTCTATACTGGTTATATAAAATTCTTCACCAGTAGGAATAAATAATCTCTCTGATTCATACTGGTCGCCTCTCTTCTCTGCGGTCTTCCTATCTCTGGCATTAATCTCCTTTCGATAGTAAGAAACTTTCTTAGCATATAATGTAAACTTAGGCATATCTAATCTTTACTTTCTATAAAAATCTCTTGATTCATACCTAACAAACTTCAACACAATCCTATCATCATCATCTCTTACAGTCATATTAAAGTGTTCCCATACATCATTCATCTCATCTCCATAGATATAAATAAGTTTATCTTTAGGTTTATTTTTTATTTTAATTGGTTTCTTTGACATTCATATTCTCCTTTGTTGGTATTTTTGAAAAACAATTTTCACATAAACAATCATTATTACCCATGTCATAATCCTCTTCTATATCTCCATGCCAATAATAATATAAATCTTCATCAGTCGTTTGACATTCATTACATTGTGCCATTTCTAATCTCCTCATTAATTTTTTGCAATACTACATCTAAATTATTTTTTTTAAGTTCACAAAGTAATTCTATACTATCATCAGCTACAGATAAATCTTGCTCTATCCACTCCTTTTCTTCAGCTTTCCAGTTTTTAATATCTTTATCTGTACCAAAAGAAATAATATATCTACTATCTTCATAAACTTTTCTAATATATATTTTACTCATAAATACCTCCTATCAGGATTAGTTTGTAATTTTCTATCTATAAATCCTTTTTCATATTTATATGCCCACTTACTATTCTTATCAATGTATATTATTCTATCAGAATCTTGTTTATATACTTGCATATCACAACCTAGCATTGTCCATAGTCCTTGATGTAACTCCCAATGCTCTTGCGGTGTTAAGTTTTTATTCATCTGCTACCTCCACTTCTGATTTTTTAAAACATAATTCATTATCTTCTGTTGGTAAATCTTCATCTTCTATTACTACCTCAGTAGGGTGTTCACGAATTACTTTACCATATATCTCTTGTCCTATCACTTTAACTCTTTTATTCAACATCTTTATCAGTACCTCCTAGGTATAACATATACCCTCCTAACATTAAACTTACTGCACCAAATATTATAGCTATGTCTGATTCGTTACCAGATATAATGCTAACACCTGACAGAATAAATACTCCGCCCATAAAAAACCATAGTAAACTCATTTCTTTAACTCCTTCCTTGCCATATCAATTAGTCTTAGTAACTTAAATAAATCTTTATTTAAATCATAATCCTCTGTGTTTAGCTGATACTCCTCAGTCTGCATCTCCTCTAACTTCTCCTCTATATCATCTAGTATAGATTCAAGTTTAGTCTTTTGTACTTGTCTTAACTTCATTACATTATCCTTTATATTGTATATCAATCTATCTCTTAAACTTAATACCATAGTATCTCCTAATTATGTGTTCCCAAAGTTACCACCACACGCTAGAGCTTTGGTTAATAGGATTCCCATTATCTTTCGATAGTGTGGTTGTCCCACCTAATAAACACATCTTTGTGGCTAGAAGTCGGTCTGCATATTGTTCACTCCTAATTAAGTGTATTTGCCTAGAACTACCTAACACACCACAAATTCCTATCCGTTCATTATCTTATCTAGTGATTCGTATTTGTGATGTTTCTTTATAGCTTTTACTACATACTCTTCTAAAGTTACTAAACCTACTCCTACAAATCCATTAGCTTTAATAATAACGTCTATAACTTCTGATATATCTACCTTGTTATCTTTTAAAAAATCTAGTATTAATTGCTCTTTATCAGTTAGTTTATCTATCTGCACTATGCACTCCTACTTTCATTCAATAAATCTTGTTGCTCATTACAATATCTATCTTTTTCTTCTTCATCTCTAGCATACTTGTTAAACTCCTGAAGTTCTTTTATTCTATCATCTAATAACTTTTGTATGGCAAGATTTAACTGTTGCTCTTTACTCCTAAGTAAAATAATAGTTTGTTGTATTTCCTTTAGTTTATTCTCTAATTTTTTTATATCTTTAGATAATTTTGAAAATGTTTCTACTAAATTTTCTAAACTTTCTTTCATTTTTATTGTTTCAGATATCAATTTTATTCTCCTTGTTATGTAAATACTCTTCTTCCGTTTTTGCTTTTGAATCTAATATCTTTTGGTACTCATCAAAGTATACTGTTTCGTCTAGCGGTACTGTAAGTTCTCCTAAGTCTTTCCTAAATTCATATAACTTTTTATTAAGCCTATGTATTCTTTTATCTTGCCAACTTGTCTTCATTAATCGCTACCTCCATGCCACCAATCAGGGTCTTTCCTAATATACCTATCAAACTTTTTATTTACTATATCATCTTTCAATTCTTTTATACTCCTAAGTAATGCTAGATTATCTACTTGCACAAACTCATCAGTATATTTATCATTAATATTTTTATATAACCAAAAAGTAATATGATTAAGTATTGTGTGTAAGTCTTTGATAGTAAACTTCTTTTCAAGTTCCTCTATAATATCATGCATTTTATTTTCTTTTAAATTTTCATTATGTATATTACTCATCTTACCTCATCTAGTGTAGCATTATTATAATTACTTTCTTTTAAATCTAAATCACCTTCGTAATCACCAGTTAATAATTTCTTTCTTGCCTCTTTTTCATTCTTAGCTTTTATTACATAACTAAAACTACAAGGCACAGTAAAATAAAAATCAAATTCTTTCATATTATCTCCTAAAAATTCTTTACTATTAATTGTGTTATAACCTATCTTTATTAATAAATCAATAGCTTTATCATAACTTATTTTCTTTTCTTTATAATCAGTTTGTATCGCTATCGCCCATTCTATTAAATATCCGCTACTGTTACACATAGCACTTATAGAGGTAGAGTAATAAGGGAGGGAAAAAACTCTACCTTTATAAATGCTACTGCTAGTTTCTTTAACCTATAACTAGCAAAATAGGTCGAGGTGTTCTTATTGTTCATTAACTAATTCTACTTTTATAATATCTTTATGCCTATAAATGTTTTTAAACTTACCTCTAACTTTTGAATAGTAACCACCATTCTTGACGTGGTGTACGTTTCTTTGGTCATAACCTGATTCTTTACACCATCTAGACAAGTTATCTACTACTATGATATCTCCTGATTCAAAATATATTCTATGCTTTCCTAATGCCATAGGATTATTAGCACCAAGATATCTGCCTGATTCTTTATTTTTTATTCCTAATTCTACCATAGCTTGTTTATGTTTTTGTTGAGGTATGGCACTTAGCTCCCTCCAGTAGTGTTCTCTATTTTCTTGTGTTGTTGTCCACTCTAAATTAGCTACAGAAAAATCCATTTTATCACCATTCTTATGATTTACTTCAGGTTTATTTTCAGGATTAGGTAAAAACAATTCAGCGACAATTCTATGACATCTTATAGTTTTACCTCTTATTCCTATTCTTGCATAACCTCTACTATCAGGACTAGGCTTTAATATTTTATTAGGACTTTTAATTCTGCCAAGATTACTAGCATAGTAACCTTGACAGTCTTTTATTTCTAGCCATACTTCCATTATAACACCTTACTAACTACTTTAGATACATAGCTAACGCAAAGTTTTAATGCTGTTGCTTGTTCTAATTTTCTTTTTAGTTTCTTATTTGTTCTAATGTAATGTATTAAATGTTTCTCTAGGTCTTTATCTTCTATAAAAATTAATTGCCTGATATCTCTAGGTAGTTTCTTTTTATGAGCTTGTACCTCAAACTTTAATAAATCTTTAACTTTCATTATATCACCTCTCTATTTATGTTAATCCAACCCTTCTCCCTATAGACTGCTACTATATCGGTTATAGGTATACTTCCATGCTCATTAAACATGCCTACCTCTTCACCATAAGCATAGATAAGAATTACTTTTTTAATACCTTTACCTTGTATAGGACTTTCTAATAGTCTACCTCTTATAGGTGTTCCTAACTGTTTACTTAAAATTATATCATTCTTTTTTAAATCTTTAATCTGCATCTTTTCACCTCTTAATTATAGTTATTGAAAATGATAAGAATAATAAACAAAAGTATGTCAACAATGCACATTCGGGCATGATTCCGATACTACCATGAAGAGGCACTTTATATTTATTATTTCTTATCATGTCTTTATCTTACTCCTAAAATTATATTTAATCTATCTATATTTATTATAAGTTTTTCCTATAATGCTTTTATTTTTTCCTAACTCCTCCAAAAATTTCTTAGCATATTTTACATAGGACTTGCTCAGTCTTTCCTCAGGATAGATAAAATAATTTAATAGATTATATTTATTACTTCTAATTTTTCTCATCTTATTAACTCTATAATTATAATTAATTCTATTATTGCTGTTATTATTCCTAAGTATGCTAATAATTTATAATAATCAATATAACCTCTATAAGTTTTCTCTTTATTATATTGTATTAGTCTTTTTTGCTCTCTCTCATTAGCTAATATTATTTTCATGTCATTAGTTATATTATTATATTTCATTTATACCTCTTTATTAATCTTTTAAAAAGCCTACTATGTAATTTCTTTTACTTTTACTACACATTAGACACAGTTCACAAGTTACCGCCTTATTAACTTGATTCGGACACATTTTAATTTTATGTCCCTCAGGTGTTTTATTAACTGGTTTATTACCTACAATAGATGCTATAGGTAGATTATGCTTTTTTAGTTCGTCAGCGTGTTGCAAATCATTAGCCGATAAATTTATAGTAAAGCCTTTATCATTAGCATATTTTATTTTTTGAAAGTTCTCTTCTAATTGTGTTTTATGTGTATAAGTAAAACCATTTTTACCTTTATTTGCTTTTACTAATTGCTTTAATTTGTCAAAGTCTATACTTTCATTATTGCCAGTATGTGCCAAATCGCCTGCCTGATTGTGTCGCCATAATTGACCAGGTGGCAACCTTTTAATATCTTTTATAAAAGAATCATAATCATTATTAAAGGGCTTGTTCCACCTTTTATTATAGCCAGTTTTTACTTCTATCCAGTTCATTCTTGTCTTGCCCTTTTTAGCATAGCAGATATTTTTTTCTTTTAATGGACAGCTTGAGGGACAAGTATTTTCCTCACTTGTAGTTACTGGAATAAATCCAGTTTTTCTATTTCTTGATATTCTTGTAAATCTTACTTTGTCAGCTTTCATTTTTTACCTCTTAATTATGTTAATAAATCTTATCATAAGGCTATTAAAATTAATAGCCCTACAATAAAATTTATATTAAAAGCTACTAATTCTTTTTCTATTTCTTTTTTTAATATCTTTAAAGTAGTGAATAAAACTTTTAATAACCATATTAAAATTATTATGAGTAACCAGTCTAGGCTTGTCATATAATTTTTCTACAATCCTTGCTAGCTCATATTTAGTAAATGAATTTATTAAATCTTGAGTGCTTAATTTTTCATTACTCTTAAACTTTTCATTTATTAAATATTTTTGGTAGCTGTCATAAGTTTTTAAACCTAGCTTGTCCATTTCCTTATATGCTTTTTCTAGTGTATTGCTCATTTGTTTACCTCTTAAGTTATGTTAATAAAATTTATATTAATAGCTAGTTATAATTATGTCTAATGCTTGTTTTTCATTATAACCTTTATCTTCATTTAATTTTTTAGCAAGATTATCAATATCTTCACTTTTACCAAAATAGCCATTATCAATTCTATAAAAGCCTTTTTTATTTTTATCTACTATGACTAATTCTCTCAAGCTTAAATTATTAGTATCTATAGTATGATAAACAATATTATAATTGTTTTTAAAAGTATCTAATGGCTTGTATAAATCTTTTGTATATGTATTTTTTATTTTATTCATTGTTAGCCTCTTCCATATAAGATATATTAAAAGTGCCTTCTAGTTTATCTATAGCCTGTTGTGTTTCGCTTTGTAATCCTTCGGCTTGATATTTTATATTGTCTAGATAATCTTCATAAAACTCTTCTAGTTTAAAATGTTCATTATCTGATAAAGATTGAGTGTCTTCAGCATCATTTACAGAAAAATGAAATTCGCCCAATTCTTCTACTACTTGCGTAAAGCCTGACCAACTATCCTCTAGTCTCTGCTTTAACTCTTTTAATAAATCTTGTTTAGTTTTTGACATAGTTATATTCCTTTCGTTATTAATATTTTAAACATACGTTTAAAATATCATATTTTTATTATAAAATCTATCTATATCTATTATAGGAAAAACCTATAATGTCAAAAGATTGACACTAGATAAAGCCGAATATGTCAAAGGATTGACAGCATCTAAATAGTCAAAAGCTTGACAGATAGCCTAGACATTGAGTCAAATAAATGACAGATTGCCTAGTCGGTGAAGTCTATCAAGACTATTTAAAAGTATAGAGTTTATAAGGCTTTACTATATTTAAAGACACACGCAAGGCAATAACACACAGCTATATAGACTTATAAAACTTTTTAGACTGGCATAAACTAACTATAGTTTTTTTAGATTCGGCAATAGCCTTGCATAGACACGCTAGGGTACACACAACAACTGCATATATCTGCCTATATATATATCACCCTGGCACATATTTACAAAAATACTCGGCTTTCTAGACAAGTGCCGAGTTTATATAGTATATATATTATTATAAACTATTAATAATTATATTTATATTATTTTTATTATTATACTTGACTTAATAAAGTATATATGATATATATAATATATATAATATATATAACTTATAATATTCTATAGAGGCATTTGCCTTTTTACTTGCCTTTTCAATAAAAATATGCTATACTTATGGTATGGAAGAGGTAATTAATTACAAAAAACAGTGGGAAAACAATGTAAGGCACTATGCTAAACAAGATTTTCTTACATTTGTGCGTACTTTTGCTCCAACAATCATCTCAGATTGGAAAATGGGCAAGCATATTGAAGTAATATCAGAAAAATTAAAACAATTAGAAGCAGGAACTATAAAAAGGCTGATGGTTTTCTTGCCTCCACGTAGTTCTAAGTCCGTTATCTGCTCAAAATTGTTTCCAGCATGGTATATAGGAAGGAATCCAGAACATGAGATACTTACAGTCAGTCATAGCGACCAGCTTTCTAGCGATTTCGGTAGGTCTGTTAGAGATATTGTATCAACTAAGTCTTTTCAAGACGTATTTAAAGGTGTTTCTCTTAGGACAGACGTTAGAGCAGCAGGAAAATGGAAAACAAACAAAGGAGGCAGCTACTACGCAGCCGGAGTCAAGAGTCAAATCGCAGGAAGAGGAGCACATATAGCAATTCTTGATGATGTGATGTCTGAAGAAGACTCATATTCAGAAGCAGGAAGACGATATGTAAAAGAATGGTACCCTGCAGGTTTACGAACTCGTATTATGCCTAATGGTTCTATCTTAATTATCAATACCAGGTATCATTATGATGATTTATGTGGATGGTTACTAAAACAAGAGTCAGAGTTTTCTACTATCCTACCTTGGGAAGTGATAAAGATACCAGCATGGCTAGATGAAAAGAGTGCCGAGTTACTAAAATTACCTGTAGGCTCGTCTTACTTTCCAGAATGGAAAACAGATGATTCTCTAAAAGTTGATGAACAGGAAATACGTGCATCAAATGGTGCTCGGTACTGGAATGCCTTATACATGCAAGACCCTACACCAGACGAAGGTGGGTTAATAAAAAAGAAATGGTTACAGTGGTGGGAATATGATGAACCACCAGCATGTGACTTTATCATACAAACTTATGATACCGCATTTTCTACCAAGACAACTGCAGACTATAGTGTAATACAAACCTGGGGTATCTTTTCCAAGTACGAGCAGAATGAATATGGTTATGAAGATTTTGTGCCTAACTTAATATTACTTGGAAATATGAAAGGCAGGTATGAATATCCAGAGTTACGTAGAATAGCACAGATGTTATATGATGAGTTTCAACCAGATGTATGTATCATAGAAAAGAAAGCATCAGGGCAATCACTATTGCAAGATATGCGTAGAGCTGGATTGCCAGTACAAGATTACATACCAGATAAAGATAAAGTATCAAGAGTGTACGCAGCATCTCCAATGATAGAGGCAGGCAGGGTATGGCTTCCAAAAAATAAAAAATGGAGTGATGACTTATACACAGAGATTTTACAGTTTCCAAATGCAGCTCATGATGACCAAGTTGATGCTATGACAATGGCAATACATTACATGAAAGAGTCTTGGAGACTTACACATCCTGATGACCCATATTTAGCAGAAGAAAATAATTATAAAAAAAGGGTTGCATATTGGCGAGTTTAATGTTATACTATTTGTAGGATGATAAAATTTTTAAAAAATATATTTACTAATAAAATAAATGCTTGCGATTTAAATAATTATCGCAGAAGCTGTAACGCACATTATGATGATGTGTGTATGTAGGAGAGGACATAATGGCAGTAGAAAAAAATCCGTTTGACAAAAAAGAAGAAACATCTAATGTTGTTTCAATAAACGCACCTGCAGAAGATTCTAATGTTTCTTTTGAAGTAGACACAGATGGTGGAGTTACTGTAAACTTTAGTGAAGATGAAGTTGAAGAAGAAGTAACAGCAAAAGAATATTATGCTAATTTAGCAGATGGTTTAGATGATGAAATATTAAAAGATGTTTCTTACACTGTAATAGAAAACTTTCAAGCAGATAAAGATTCTAGAGGAGAGTGGGACTCTATGTTTGAAAGAGGGTTTGACTTACTAGGATTAAAACTAGAAGATACGACAGAACCCTTTGAAGGTGCATGCACAGCAGTTCATCCATTATTGATTGAATCTGCAGTTAAGTTTCAATCAAAAGCATCACAAGAATTATTTCCTGTGGGTGGACCAGTAAAGGCACAAATACTAGGAACACAATCTGCTAATAAACAAGAACAGGCAAACAGAGTTCAAAACTTTATGAACTATCAGTTGACTGAACAAATGCCAGAGTATTTTGATGAGTTTGAAAGAATGCTTTTTCATTTACCATTGATAGGTTCAGCAATTAAAAAAGTATATTATGATGCATCACTAGAGAGACCAGTATCTGAGTTTGTACCAATAGACCAATTTTATGTATCATACTATGCAAGTAATTTAAGAAAAGCAGATAGATATACACATATTATTTATCGTAATCCAGTAGATATGAAAAGAGATATTGAATCTGGAATATATGCAGATGTAGATTTACCAGATGCATCTAATCCAGTACAAACAACTCTTTCAGAAAAACTAAATACTATTATGGGTATCTCACCAACAGCAGACAAAGACCCACAATATGTATTATTAGAACAACACATACATCTTGACATTCCGGACTCAGAATGTGAAGAAGGTGAGTTTGCTCCTTACATTGTAACTGTAGAACAGGAGTCTCGCCAAGTATTAAGTATTCGTAGAAACTATAGAGCCGGTGATACAAATAAAGAAAAGAGAATGCACTTTGTTCATTACAAGTTTGTACCAGGGTTTAGTTTTTATGGGTTGGG
>VTLG01010092.1_pt1 | contig 12889 bp, 15 predicted proteins | sample 4694571 | NCBI WGS metagenome assembly VTLG01 (sample SAMN12604809, study PRJNA352737) | marine metagenome | biome: ENVO:00000447; feature: ENVO:00000209|ENVO:00000569|ENVO:01000036; material: ENVO:00002151; isolation source: viral sequences binned using virsorter ... | reverse complement strand
GTACCTAGATCAATTGATTTATTTGTAAGGGTATCAGTCGTAGCCTTACCTACCAACGTATCTGTAGCGTTGGGTAAGGTTAGTGTTCTATCAGCAGTGGGATCAGTAACCGCTATCGTTGTTTCATAGGCGTCTGAAGTAGCGCCCTCAAGAACAATGGGGCTTGCACCCTGAAGAACCAATCCAGTTAGGTCAGCAGTTCCAGTAAACGCACCTGTCAATGCACCAGCGTTTATTGTGGGGCTGGTGAGAGTCTTATTTGTGAGGGTATCAGTGGTTGCTTTACCGACAAGAGTATCAGTAGCATTAGGAAGGGATACAGTTCTATCTGCCGTTGGGTCTACAACGGTGAGTGTAGTTTCATAGGCATCGTCTGTTGCGCCTTCAAATGCGAGAGTTCCGTCTTCCGTTAAAACTAGCCCGGTGAATGTTCCTGCGGCTGCTGAAGAGCCTCCGATAATCGCACCATCTACGGTACCGGCATTTATGTCTACACTATTAGATGTTACTGGAGAGATCGCTAATGTTACCCAAGCATCATTAGCCTCATTCCTTATCTTTAAGAGATTAGCGCTGGTATCAAACCATAGTAATCCAGCCGTAATTGCTACAGCAGGAGCAGAGTCTGACGCATGAATAGCATTCACAGCCATGTCCACAGACGGAAACGATGTCTTTAGAACAGCTTTTATGAGACGAAGATGATTATCGCCTTGTGATACGTTATCTGATGCAAGTGGATTTGTACTTACAAGTTCATCAATGTATGTCGCGCTTTCTAGTGCCATTAGTAGTACCCGCTTGTATTCATAACCCGCATCTCAGAACCTGAGTGCCGATCTTTATTATCTTGTTCTTGTAGGTCAGCTATAATCTGACGTACAGCCCTTTCCCATAATGCAACCCTGTTATCATTCATTAAAAATGGTTCTGCTTGAAGTAGTGTACCATACAAATAAAGGTCAGGTGCGTTTAGTATTATCCAATTAGTAGTAGCAGAATCACTAAGAGCAGTAAATGATTTATAATAAGTCATACTATAATCATAAGCGCTGTCAGGTGTTGGACCAAACAGTATGTTATCACCTAATATCGTATAACTATTAGGCTCACCACTTGTACTACCCGCTCTTATCCTATACATTATTTCTGGTGTAATGTAAGCTAAGGATACAATAGGACTAGTCGCAAGATGGATTTCCCTCATTTGGAGATACCCTGATGGCAAAGCGTCCTCCTTCGATCCGCTGGGAGTGCTATCCGCCACAGTAGTTTCCATAGCCCTGATCCGCAATGTTCTATTGAACAATGCTTCAGCAAGAGCGATAAACTCTGGTATCCGATCAGTTAAATCAGATCGGTCAAGCCAGTTAGCAGCTGCTGTCTTGAGTGTGGCGTAAGTGTTTATCGCCATTATCTGCTCAGTTCAGTAACATAAACCGATGCTGTTCCTGTCCCAGTAATCGCTGCACACTTATCTCCTTCACTTACCTTAAAGAAGTAAGGGTTAGCAGCTGCAACATATACAGATGCTGCTACAGTAGCTGTCGGTGTTCCTTCAAACTGAATAAAACACGCAGCAGTAGCTGTAACCATTACTGTATCCACCTGAGTTACAAATGCAGATGTTCTAGTTGTGCCACTGGTTGTAGTCGCAGATAGTGTATGCGTAGTCAGGGGATTCCATACGTTACTAATATCAGTATATGCCATATCTTTTTACCTAAATGTTGGTTGGTGCTACTTTAAAATACTTGTTATCAGGATCGTTCAGATACCTGGCAAGCAATTTGGAGTCTTTTTCAATCGCCCCATTCGTGTCTTGCATCCACTGCTCCCATACGTTATGAGGGATAGATGCTGCATGATGCCACTCTCCGCGCTTGCCTACGGATAGCTTATCACCATATTCGTTATACCTTCTTTTGTTCTCATCTATAATAGGTTGAGCATCCTGAACAGTATTTATTGTAAACTTATCATCAGCATGATCAACGTGCAGGTCGGTCCTTCTATAGCCAGAATGGTCAAGAACTGTTCTACTAGACATAACCTATGTCTCCTACTTTCGGTGATCCATCTTTAGGATCGTTATCAATATACGCTTTCTTTAGCCAACCCATTGCATCAGTAGGTTCCTTGGGTTTTGCTTTATCTTTAGGTGCTTTACCTTTCAGCATCCTACTAGCAGCTTTTTCAAGTTCCTTATCTGTATTTTTCATTTACGCTCCGTTCTGACTTAATACAATTCTGTCAGTTAAAGTAAAGTTTCCAGATACACTTACACGCTCCTCATCTACCCAGAATGGGTGGACCATGTGATCTAGGGTAGCAGGAAACATCAGTACCAAACCATTCTCAGGGGTGACGTTCCACATGTTTACGCTAAGTGGGCTTATAGATTCCCCATACTTAAAGATTATCTTACCAGCATCCTGAACATTAGACTCGGCCTGTTCCTGAAATATCTTCTCTGGTACATCTAGGTAGACAACAAAAGAAACTATACCGTGATGCTGATGTGGTGGATTATGATCGTACTTTCTCTGGTAGTTTACCCAAAGAGTATCCAGATTTACTTCTAAATCTTCTTTCCCAGGTGCAAAGTTTATACGCCCACCATCATAATGGTAGACCATAAAGTCAAACCACTGGAATAGAATTTTTAGGAACTCAGGAAATACCTCTATAATATACTCGTTACTATAATTATAGGAACCACCAAAATACATGTTACCAGCTAATTTTTTATTGTAATCGTGGTCCTTATTCCTAATACTCGCCCCTTCCTTTAGAAGAGATTTCCTCAGTTCCTCAGAAATAAAGTTCTGGTAAATACACGGACCAAATGGAAAGACTACTTTCCCGCCGTATTCGTCCTTTATGTTAGGACAGTTTGTTTCTAATTCACGCATAAGTAGGGGGCAGGTTGCCCCACCCCCTTAGTACCTAATTACGCAGCACAATCCGCAAGGATTCCGCTTGACTTCTCGTTCTTGGAGATAAGGCCGAATTCAGCAAGCAATAGCTGCTTGATGGCATCACCTGTCTTCGCAAGTTCGACAGTCTGGAAAGGACGTAACCAACCAACAGCCCAGAAGTCCATGTCTAAGAAGAAGACATGTTCTGTACTGTGCATGTTACGGTCAGCAACGATGCGATACGTTCCAAAATCTGAAACATATACATCGACAGCAGCCACAACGTGCGCAGGTGCATCACCCTTAGTTTGAGTTCTAAGAGATGACACAGACTGTGCTAGGTCGGAAATAGCCTGTTTAATGGTAGGAGGACATAGGATCATATCCGCAGCACCACCGGCTTCATAAGTGTCTTTTATGACGCTTTTGATGCCTGCTTCCGTGATTGACGCAGTAGCCGTAGCTTCTGTCATCGCGGTCGTACCTGATGCACCAGCAGCCGGTGAACCCGATGTCGGATTCATCGAAACATAGTTGGTAGCTAGCCACGCAGGAACACCAGCCGATGCTCTAGCGGTGGTTGCGTTGCCAGCAGCACGCACTATGTTCTGAAGGAGCATGACTTCCATGTCTCGCTTCATGCGCTTGCCATTTTTAGCTAACTGGTAAGCCTGGTGTTTGCCGTGACCGGCATAGTTTACAACTTCATCAGTTCCAGATGTTTGATTCACGTACTGACTTATCTGGCAGTAATTTCCCAATCGCGTAGGAAGTACCCGTGCGGTGGCAGCAATGCTGTCGTCGCCCTCGATTTTTCTGTTTACAGCACCAGCCGTAATCGAGTCTGTCTGCCACTCAAAGAATGTATTATCTACATTCTGTTTGGAGCAACCGGACAGAAAGGGTGTATCCATTGGCGCGATATTATAGATCACGTCAGATAAGGCTTCACGAATCGCAACGGAACTATACGTCAGTGACGTATTCGTAGCAATTGCCATTATTGTTTCTCCTTATTAGGATTTAAATATATCTTCCAGTAACGAAGCTGCGTCATCGACGTGGCCTGTTGACCGTAGACGTTTCATTTTCTCTCTACGTTTGCCTACACTGTTATCTGACTTACTACGTTTTGCCTGTGTCTTCACAACCCTTGGCTTATTCTTGACTTTCTTAGCACGAACTTCATGCTGTTTCTTTGCCATATCTTCATAAGCCTTGGCCTGCATAAGGACAAGGATTGAACGATGGTCTACCAACTGGGCTAGTTCTTCTTGAGTATAACCTTTACTCAAGGCGAATTCCGATACGGTTTTCGCTATAGCCCTTTGCTTGTCAGGTTCACCCCACTCTGGTAATATACTTACCATCTTGGAATGCTCTGACTGTAACATTTGTTGGTGTTGCACCGACATTTCCTGTTGCTGTTGGTGGTGGGCTTCGTTGGCCTTTAACTTTAACTGATCGATCTGTTCCTGCGCTTGACGATAATCATCACGCTTGGTCAGATATTCTTCACGGTCCTCAGTTTTAAGCCGATCCCAATCAACATTTGCAAACTGTTGGAGATGTGCGTAGTTAGTATCAATAGCTGTAGCTAAGGCTTCAACATATTGAGAACGCATCTGCTGAGTTTGAGCGATTTCTTGCTGCATTCCTTGGGCAGCAGCATCCATCTGCCTCTTATATTCAGCTAACTGTTGCGTTTTTTGAGTATAATCCTGTTGGCGGGAGTAGCCTTTGATAAGTTCGTCTTCGGAGACTTCCACATCTTGTCCATTTACCTTTACAGTATAGACTGCGGATTCCGTTTCGTCCTCATCTTCAACTTCTTCCTCCTGGGATTCTTCAGATTCATCATCAGCAACATCTTCAGATTCTTCTTCTTGGACTTCTTCAGTTTCTTCAGTTGTTTCATCAGATGCTTCTACGTCTTCAGTTTCTTCAGACGATTGCTCTTCTTGGTCTGGTTGCTCTTCTGAGTTCAGTAATCCAAGAATTGCCTCCTGTGCTTGCCCAATACTATCTGGACCCGTAACAGGATCTTGTTCGACAACGTGGGGATTCGTTTGAGTATCCGCCATTTTCTTCTCCTATAAGTGATATTCCTCAAGTTTCTTCGCCATTTCTCCAGTATCAATAATACTGGTTAGATGAAGGCGCACACGCTCAAGGAGTCGTAAGGATAACCAGAGATTTTCCCTGGCTTCAGTATCGTGAATCCCTGTATGATTCCAGGCATCCGTGATATCTTTTGAAAGCGTATCAAACGCTTCATTTAATAGTTCATCAGAAAGTAGTGATTTTGCTCTAGCTTCTCTATCCAATTGCTACAGCCCTGTTTTGTGTTGCTTCTAGGTTTAGTTCAGCTACTTTCAACTGAGCATCTACAGCATTCTTCGCTGCTTCCTGCTCCATCTTCTGTACCTTAACTTGTATATCGGCTGCTTTAATTTCTAACTCTTTCTGTTTTAATTGTAGTTCTGCCTGTTCCATCTGTTGTTTAGGATCAGGCTGTGATTCCACTGTGTCTGGGTTAGTCAGGAAGTCATCAACATTCTGGAATCCCATGTTCTTGACAAGGGCTGCTCCCATGTTGTACATATTCTTTTCATTGACTATCTTTAACCCGCCACGCATTGCATCCCCGGCAAACTGTAACATCGTTGAGAGGTGCATAAGCTGTTGATCTCTATTACCATTTCCAATACCTACAGAAACAGTACAGTCCATTTTGTCACGCCACATATCAGGTCGGACAGGAACCCACTTGTTTCTCAGCATCACCACACGTTCATGGTCCTGATTCTTTAAAACAAGTTCGTAAATATTTCTCATCAATTCTTTAACGCCAGTCTCAGCAAAGCATCTTGCAATCAACTCTACCCTTGACTGCGCTGCTGTCATTGTTGCAGCAACGGCAGTAGCTGTAGTATGGGATGTTAAAGCATTTTCATTTAAGCCCTGGCTATACTTGTTCACACCGCTTCTTGCTTCCCTTAAATTATCAAGGTACTCAAGCATTGAGAAGGATGATTGCTCTAACTGTGGGGTTGCCAAAGGCATAATAGCATTGGGTGACTTAACCCTGACTACACCGCCCGGACGTTGTGTGAGTAAATCATCTAAGTTCGCTTGACCTTCAAGGACTGCGTACCGACCAAAGTTCTGGTTGTACATATTGTCCATGAGGTTACGCATCAGGATACTCTTTATCTTTTGAATATCAAGAACAAGATCGGCTATGGATAAGCCAAAGAACTTGTGCGGAATCTTTATCGGGGTAATGCTTATGAACGGTATACGATCTATCTCTTCATTTGCAAGTACCTTCTGACCTACAGAGCATATCTTCCTGAGTTCTGCAATGCCATCCCCATCGTAATCTATCTGCATAAAGGATTCATGCAACCAGTAAGTTCTTAACGACTCATCATCAAAACTTATGTTCTCATCACCCCAGGGTAATCCGCTAGAGTTATCGAATTCAAATCGTGCCAGTTCATTCTGGTAAATGTCAGAGCCTTCACCACTGCCTAAATCTTGAGGATCAAGATCTTCATCAGGATACATAATCCTTAGTTCAGATAAAGTCTTTAATACTCTATGACAGGTAAATCGTGCATCCTCTATTGTCTTGGCTTCCCTGGAGATTAAGAATTCTTCTGGGGGTACATTCTCTACCTTTACCTTTCCGACATAAGCCTTGCGTGAAATAACTACATCGTGCTTTGCGCCATACTCATCTGAATGAGGTGTGTGTTCAGTCACATCCACATTGGGACTCATTATAAGTGCATTGAATTCCTGGTCATCAAGGCCATTGTACTCTTCCCTGTTCCAGTCCTCGTACTCATCCCACCAGCACTTGACAATACCGTTCTTCTGTAGTAGAGCATCTGTAAACCAACTATAAAGAATTTCCCAGCCTGGGTTATCCTTAGTGAAAACGTAGTTCACATAGTCTGTAGCTTGTTCAGCAGTCTCCACATCTTCAGGACCGACTGGATTAAACTTTACCATCTCCTCGCCACTGGCAAACACTCTCATTAGGGATGGTTTTATCCATTCAACAGTATCCATGACAGAAGAATCTACATACTGGCTTCTCCCATCAATCTCGTTCCCAAAAGGTAGCCCATAGTAATACTCCATCGCCAACTCACGCTGTTCATTGACGGTTTCATGGTAGCCAAGAGCAGCAGATATCTCACTGTTTACTCGCTGTATCAGTTCTGGGTCTGTTATTTTTTTAGATGATGCCATAATTTCCGTACTTTATATCCTTTGTCCATGTTGGATCTTTACCAGACATGGCAAATCTTTGTGATTGAAAGGCATAACGTGTTGCAGACATGAGATCATCCCTGAATGCAACCACTTTACCACCCTTCCTATGGTACATCCTGAACTCCTCAAACCAGTCTGGGAGCGTAGAAAACACCTTAAATTTGCCATTCTCCATACCTTGGATCATAGCCATAAGCCCTTCTTCAACACTATTACCACCCTTATTCTCGCCTAAAGCGGGTGGATTGGTAAAATGATCCAGCAGTATGTTACAACCTAAGTTACGGTACTGGTCAGCAAGACCAGGATTGCCCATAGAGTCTCGTCGATTGCCATCATGGGGATAAGCAATGGGGATAAAGTTGGGCCTAGTCCGTATAGTTTGGGAATGAACCGATGGCGATGCCTTTGACATACGGTAACAATCGTAGACATAGAAGGTTTCCTCATCACGGTCGATAGCACACCAAACAACTGCCGTAGGATGATCCCATCCAAAGTCTATTGCTGCTATTCTGGGCCAATGATCCTCTATATGTACAGGATCAATCATTAGTTTCTCTTCATTAATGGGGAATATAAGGCCAGAACCAATGGATGGCCTGCCATATCGCCTCATTTCCCGTTCGTGAGGGCTATAACTGGACAGAATCTGCTGCATGACACCCTCGTTAAGATGTCCTTTCTGTCCTGTTTGCGACATTACTTTCTCAGATGCGTCATCCCAGGTAGCATTTATCAGGGATTGACCTGGCTGAAGGTTGTTCATAAAGGACGCAACGGTTTCTGTCATGCCTTGTTCGGGCGTAAAGGTCATATACACCATGCCTCTACGATCCAGTGTACGGGTAACAGCCTGAGAATAAATGTCTCTACTGGGTTCCTCGTCTAGCCAAATGCAGTCCACGCTGCGCCCTTGCCATTTCTCTACGCCCATTTCATAGGCTTTGAAGAATAAAGAAGAATTCCCACCGCTGACGTGCCTGATCAGGGCAACGCTCTTCGCGTTTGGTACGCCGGGCTTACGTTCAGTTTTAATTATATACGCTCTTGGAACGGTACCCGATCCGAATGCTTCCGGATCATCGGGGGAACCCAATAACTCATATTGTACAATGTCTCTTGTGGTTTCGTTGGAGACTCCACCTGCCCATGCTATGATAGGTTGGTGGTATACCCGCCCTTTCCACCACTCTGGGTATAGCCCAGTTAAGTGGTAAGAAAGTTCCATACTACCGCAGTAGGATTTACCTATACGGTTAGCAGCCATTAGCAGTCGCTGGTTAGCTTCTGCGCCTGTCTTGTGGAACTTCTGCTGATAAGGATAGGGATCATAGGAATCTATCCTGTTGAAACGCTCCCGTTGCCTTAACTCCCTTAGAAGTTCTAAGGTTCTAGTGCTTGAGGAGGGCATCTAGTTCCCTTTCTATTTCCTCTTTTGACATTGACTCTATGGTTGTTGTTTCGATCCTTTCGACCGGTTTAAGTCCAGCCCTGTCAAGGAGATCTTTAACAGCACCGAGCCTAACCGATTCCGACTCAGCTGATTCAGCCAGTTCACTAAGCCAGCGTAAGCCTGCCGGAACTTTATCTGCAAGTAGTTTCTGAGTTGCTTCGCGTATTTCATTTGTAAACTGCGCCTTTAGTTGTGAGCCTTTAACCTTGGCTGTCTTCTCTGAATAACCCGCATGGATAGCTGACTGCGTGGCATTGCCAGTCAGTACATATTGTTCAATGAATTTGTCTTGGAGTATTGTCATGTCCAACCACCCTGTCCTGTTGCGCCAGTATCTCCACGACCTGATGCAAAACCACCACCGTAACCTACATCTTCCATGGTCCGACCTAAACCACCAACACCAAGCATTCCACCAAACTCATTACCCATCATGGCGTTTATAGCAGCTTGTACTTCAGCATGAGATGGTTCGCCTCTATCTCTACCCGCCATTAAGTCTCGCGTAACCTGATCTCTTATAGCGTTACGATCTATTATATCTCTGACCATCATAGCTATCTCATCGCTTTCAGTTACCGCAGGTGTGACTACTGGTGCTACAGGTGTTGGTGTAGTTCTTCGCGTTTGTACAGGGGCAGCGATATCTACAAATTTCTCTACATTAGCAGCTGCTTGCGTATCCCTACTCTTTCCTTCTCCTGGGCCTACATAGGCTTGTTTTAGTGCCAGAGTATCAACAGGAGAAACCGTTTGATCTGTAAATATATCATCGAACATAGTAGTATTGAAGGTAGGTAAGACTGGAGTTTCTTCAGTTTGCCGTGAAACCATCCAATTTTCAAAGTCTTTACTACCTGGGCCAGTCGTTACATTACCAATTCCCATCCCATGCCACTTCTCATCAGCTAGGTAATCCTGGTACCCAGGGTATGTGGAGTCTTCAAAAGTATTGGCAGCTGAAGCAGTTGATATGAATGATGGCAGGTAATCGAAAATAGAGGTTGTAGTTCTAGGTCGGTCTGTACGCAATTGCTCTACTGGCCTAAACGTATCAACTTGCGCGGCTGCAAGAATGTCAGCAGGTGAGGTTGGCGTATTAATCATCATATCGCGAGGATGTGTTATCACACCAGCCAAATCCGATGTTATATCAAGTGAACCGGGGTGGTATTGCTTGCCAACCACTGTGGATGGACCGGTGCCGGGCGTGTAGCTTGGCTGTGTCGCACTAAATTCTTCAATAGTCATCCCTGAGTTATTAAACGCATCCATCATATCCAGTTGCTGTTCTAAAGCACGCATCTCTGGAGTATTGGGATTCTCCCACTGTAGCGTTGAGTACGGTATACCAAGATTTGTACTCGTACCAGTACCCGGTGGCATAAACCCGCTAGAGGTGGAAGTCTGCGTATACTTAGGTAATGGCAATCCAGCAGGGGAAGTCTCATTATAGGGTTGAAGCATATCCTTTGTTAGAGGATCACTTACTTGATCTACCAGCATACCCATTAGTGGGGAAAAACCCCCATAATTCTGGGTTAAACCATACTGGCCTGTAACTGCTGTATTAGCATCCTGTGGGATTATATTCGGTTCTTCGCCCTGATCCTCAAAAGCTACTGTCTGGAAATAAGGGTTGACAGGTCGTGTCAAGTCCGGTTGTGTTCCGGCAGGACCAGTATTTATCATAGCTGGGTCCATCCAATCTTCAGCAGCTGTACGATATGTCTCAGGCGTAGCTATCTCAGCCCTCAAGAAATCATCCATCCGCGTTTCCAAGAGATCTCTTTGTGTGGGTTCTGATGTGACATCAAAACTTGGGATGGTAGATATGTTTGGATATGTCTCTATAACCTCAGTATTTGGGTCATCCACATTCATACTGGGGGCAGGTTGCGGATTAAAGATGGATTGCTCAAATTCAAATGGCGTACCACTTGTATCAGTAGATGCTACTGCTGGCTCAGATCTAAGTATCTCAGCAGCTACGCCAAGAGGACCAGCAAACTTAGTAAATGCCGGTAATGCCTTTACGGTACCCTGGCCTAATCTGGATGCAGTCCTTTGTATCTCTTCTGCTGTCAGTCTTGGTCTACCCGGTCCAGCCTTCTTCGTTGTTTCTGGATTGGAGGAAGCAGCAATATCCCCAATATTACTCTTATAGTAGCCCATATCCTTCCTGAGATTCTGGAATGGTGCCCATGTGGAGGATGCTGGATATCTTGACGCATAAGGTACACCCGGCGTCATGCCCAAAGCCTTACGTCTTTCCATCTCCTGTAAATATTCTAGCATTGATGCCATTATCGTTTCTTGCCTCCCTTATAACCCTGCGCATAGGCTGCTCTGCCTTGAGCCTCAGCCTCACCACGCGTCCTAAAGACTTTACCCCGCTTACCCCACCGCCAACCACCCTTAACCTTCTCTACGGGCATTAGGATGCCTCTGAGGGTGGTACGAATGGAAGCCCACCAGGTAGTGGGGGTAAAACACTTGTATCTGGACCATACTCTGCACCAGGCTGCATCTGTGCTGATGGCGGACCCCAATCACCCATACCAATGTAGACCCAATCAGCAGGAACAAAGGATGGCCTAGGCTGTGCTGCCCACCATGCTTCACTCTGCTGTTGAGGTATAGGATCAAGCATTCCAGTGGCAGGCGTAGGAGGAATGTATATATTCTGTGTACCAAAGAAATTAGGTCTTTCCGCTGAAGGCATCGCCCAGTATTCTGGCGAGCCATAATCAACTGGTGGAGGATTAGCATCATATATTGCTTGCGCCCACGCTGGTCTTGCTCGTTGTATCGGAGGCATACCAGCAGCAGATAGCATACCACCTCCGCTTAACGGAGATGAGCCAAATAAATCCAGCATACCACGCTGGCCTCCCCTTCTTTCTTCTAATGGGTCAAATGCCATTAGGATAAGTCCTGATCCATGTCATGCACCTTATCAGATACTGTGGATGAAAAGATAAAAGGACACACGCCATGTACCACAGCAGTCAAGGACAAAAGAAATAATCTCATAGCTATAGTCCATGCTTGTAGTAGGTGTCCAAAGTATGTCAGGTTCTGATCTTCCAGATGCTTCATAATAATACGCTTATATTAGCTATAATAGCCCTCTAATGAGTGGGATGAATATATATATACAAATAGAAAGACAAGGGGGGTGCCCCGCACCCTCTCTTTATTGTGTACAGCCAGTCATCTAGGCTGGCGCATCCCGTGCAGTCGTTGTGGCTGGGATCGCGGGCTTCCAGGGCGCGCCTTTGTTACGGTAGGATACCGATTACAAGCAACCCCACGCTGTTACGGAACCTCAGATCGATCGTGTGTGTGCGTACGCAGGATATCATATACGATAGCTCTACTGATTAAAGCCAGGGCGATTCCGCATACAACCGCGGACCGCGAACAGCCTATCGCTTGCGACATCCTGTCGCTAACAGCATACAGCATCTACGGAAGAGGCTATGTATTCATAGCCCTATACAGCATAAGAGGATGTGTACGAGGATGTGTTTGTGTGGTTTCGCCTTGAAGGAGAATGAGAATGATAATGTTACAGCTACCCCGCTCTGCTCACTACAAAGAAACAGAACTTGTCAGCAAGAAGGGTGGGCGTTTTCAGGTAATAAACTATGCAGTAAACGACATGCAAATAAGTGCATTTAGTTGTGGACGGCAAGCCAAGATCCAGAGTATAATAACGCCTGCGGGATCGGTTGGGGCCGAGCAGGAATAGGCAGTTAAATACCCAGACCGAGTGCCATAAGAGGTGCCGTCACCGACGCTCCGCAAATCTATCAATTCATCAACTATGGGAGCTGTAAAACAATATGGACATTTTAATGACAGAAGTACACGACACGTGCATCGAAGCTGAGAAGTGTAAAACTAACTTTGGTTCCGGCCTGTTTCATCTGAGGATCGGTGCCATCGACCAAGCAATCTACTGGCAAGGGCAGTACATGAAGGTGCGCATGGGCAAGGTGCCGACCGAGCCAACATCTGAATCACGCAACATTGCCGACGAAGCTGGCAAGGCTGAAGAAGGTGCGCAGGAAAAGGTTGGTGCCGAGGAAAAAGCCAAGGTTGTCAGCTGGTGCATGGTCATAGCTGAGATAGAAAAAAGCTGGCCTTGGACCAAGGAATCCAATGGTGTTGTGGATCAAATCCAGTACAAACTAAGCCAGATGAAAACAGCCGA
>VTLG01006568.1_pt1 | contig 12889 bp, 23 predicted proteins | sample 4694571 | NCBI WGS metagenome assembly VTLG01 (sample SAMN12604809, study PRJNA352737) | marine metagenome | biome: ENVO:00000447; feature: ENVO:00000209|ENVO:00000569|ENVO:01000036; material: ENVO:00002151; isolation source: viral sequences binned using virsorter ... | reverse complement strand
TATATAACCTAGCTTGCTCTGTAAGGTTGAATGAATCAGGTGCGAATGGGTTTTTATCATTAGAAACAAACTCAGTCTGTACCTTTGTTGTCGTTGCTCCACCGCCTTGAGGTCTTGGATTCTTTTGCACCCATTGAGGCATTTGAGACATCGCCCATTCTTTGACTGGTGTTCTGTTATAGCCATCAACAACTACAACTGTGCCGTCTGCCTCCCTAGCAAGCTGTTCCTTGCTTATACGGCTTAACACATATTGAGGGTCATGTACAACATCAGCCAGTGCTGTTACTGCTGGAGCTTCAACTTCAAGTTGTCTCTTCTCAGCTAATAACTGTTCAATCTTTTGTTTTTGCTGTTGTTCTGCCTCCCTGTACTGAGTTGCTAGTTTTTCTGTAGCCTCTTCATATCTGCCTTTCGCCTCAAGCTCTTCCTGTTCTTTTTTCTGCTTGAAAGCAATCAAAGCATTTACATCTACATCTTGAGGCACAGCTTTTGCAGCTTCCTTAGCTTTCTTGTAATCATCTAATATTTCAGAATTAGCTTTTCTTAGTCTTTCAACTTCTGCCTTCAATGCAGCCATTTCAGCTGAGTTATCAGGCTTGATTACTTCGTCTGCCATAAATAAAAAATTTACAATTATTCACAATACTAGCTCCACTTTGTGCGGTTCGCCCAAAATGCCGCTGACATTTTACCTTTGGCAATATTTTTAGCGTGTCTAGCCTTAAAACTCTTGCGTTTTGCCTTATCTGCGTCTGATTCGCCCTTTCTTGGCGGTTTATTCTTTGCTCCCTGCATACCAAACCTAATAAGTTTAACCTTATCGCCCTCTTTTGCTAAGACAACATGAGATTTTGTTGGGTGTGATGGGGTTCGCTTTGGTTTGTTAAAACCAGCAAGTCCAAATCTTTTAATTCTAGGATCACTCATTTCTTTTTCTTCTTTCTCATCAAGTCAGCATCTGCTTTTCTAGCTCCACCTTTCCCAGAAATAAAGCTATTAACTCTACCCATAGCCCATGCACCCATAGGGACATTGCGTGAACCGCTAGACAAATAAGCACCTTGACCACGCCTATAGACAGCGGCAAGTTGACCATAAGTAAATCTGGATTTTTCTGCCTTAGCTCTTAGACTTTTTTCTACGGCTGCGGACAGTGGTTTTCTTTTTGGAGCCATCTTGTTTTGTGCGTGATTTGGATACTGCTTTTATATCAATAAACTCTCCTCTTTTGTAAGCTTCCGCAGTGCGTTTGATCTCAGATGCTTTTGCACTCTTATTCTTGGCCCCACTAAGGTATTTCTTAGCAACGCCAGTCTTTTTATCTTTCGCAACTTTGCGGAACTTTCTCACTTTTTAGTTTTCTTTTTGGCTTTCTTGGGTTCTTCACCCTGCTTAGTAAATTGATAACCCATTATTTTTTACCACCTTTCTTAACTTTTTTCTTTTTTTTTGGTGGTCTGCCGACCTTAGAACCATAGGTTCCTTTTCCCATTGGCATGATGTTAAAAAGTAACTGTTTTTATCTTACTTCCTTTTACGCTTTTTAGCAGTAGATAGAGCTATAGCCTGTGCTTGTTTCAATGTGCGGCCTTCTTTCATAAGGAGCCTTATGTTGGCACTAATAGCTTTCTGTGACTTTCCTTTCTTGAGTGGCATTAGTTATCAAAGTATTTATCCATTAAATCAATATCCTCTAAAGAAAGACAGTCAACATACAATCCCTCAACAATTTGTTCATATTTTTTTCGATCATCACCCCTTGTTTTTTTCATTGCATTTGCAATACGTCTTGGAACAGTTCTGTTTTCTGGGAACTGCTTTGACAGTTCTAGTGCTTCAGATGGTGTCATTTGGCCTCCAGTGCAAAGTTGATTGTTTCGTCCACCCACGCATACAAGCGTGGTGCTTTTTCTTTCAGTCCTTCTGGGTTAAAAATATATTGAGTAAAAGCTTCAGCAAATTGTTCTCTGGGGTTCTTTCTGCTGTATTCAGTCACATATTTCATGCCCTTCATCTTGCTGAACTTATTGCCTAACGGCTTTGTCCCCGCTTCAAAGTGTACTTGATGGCCCATTTCATGCACAAATGTGGAAAACCAGTCATATTCTTGTGGCATTGGGTGAGAGTTTGACCAGATTTCTCTGGCTCTATATCTTTCCATACCTTCAAGAGTTGGTATTCTTGCATTATTTTCAAGAGTGTCGGCTGCACTTTGTTTTATTTTTTTGGCAAGATTAGCATTAATTTTCTTTGCTCCGTCCCGCAACCTTGTATGGACAATGGCTGAATTGATTGAAGTAAAGCCGTTAGAGTTTCCAGTTGAGTTCTTGAAAAATAATTTTGATGCAAGTTTTGTAAATCTATTATCAGTTATCCTCGCACCTTGCTTTGCATCACGAATAGCTATTGTCATTGCGGCATCATCACGCGGCCAATATAGATACATTTCGTCCATATAGTTTGAAGAACTAACCCCTCTGAACCTATCAAATCGTTTTACAGCAGTCTTATATTGATCTTCAAAATACTCTAAGTTCTTACCTGACATAAATTTCTTTTCTAGTTGACCAAAGGGCCTTGTTTTCTCACCTTTCATATTGAAGTGATTGAGAATTTTGTTCTTTTTCATAAATTTACGCATTTTTTTGATATTTTTACCTGTTTCACCTTTTAGATTCTCCATACTGTCTAAGCTTTCCTCAATAAACTGCTGTGCGGTCTTTGCAGATTTGTTAGCAGCAAGCCAATTATCAAAGCCATCTGTTGACAACACAGGTGAAGTCTTGATTGCAGCTGCTGGGGTTGTTGGCTCAGATGGGGTTACTGGTGGAGCTACGGCAGTGGCAGCCTTGACCACTGGCTTAATAGCACTAGGCTTGCCATATAACCTTTCTAAATCCTTCAAACTACGCTTTGTTCCATCATTGCGGATCAGTTTTCTCAATGCTTTCTGTCCAGATCCTTCCTTTCCAGCTAATCTTTTAAAATAATTTACCTTGCCTTCACTACCAAGAGTTTTGACCTGTAGCTCTTTATCTTGATCTAGTAGCCAGTCTCCGTATTGTGTTCCTTGCGGAACTCTGCCTGTAGCTGATGGTCTGGAGACAAGCTGTGTTGTTGGCGGCTTTTCAAGGTTAGGATATTTCTTTTGCAAACCATCAAAGTCCACAACAGGGACAGTAGTAGATCGACAGTTGAAGTGTTGCGGTGGTGTTGGGCCATTATTGTAGTCAAACTTTTGTCCATCAAGTCGCTGACATATAGCACTTGTTCGAGAATCCAAAGTTGCAACATATTCATATTTTGGGGCAACCTTTTTATTTGCGGCATATACAGCCTGTGATGCTTGATTTGTTACCTGATTAACAGATGTTCTTACGATAGTCTGAATCTGATTATTAGCCAGCTTTGTTAACTCACCGCCAGCTTGAGCCATTTGCCTGACACTGGCTTTCTGTAGATCGTCAAAATCAAGTCTGCCAACTAATCTCCTACTGATCTGCTGTAATGTCTCACCAGCAAAGACTCCTGACCTGACTGCTAAATCTAATCTCTCCGCTGAGGACTCTGCTATACCCCTAAATGCTTTTTGTACTGTTTGGCCATTTGGTAGCTTGATTGTTGCACCCTGCAAAGATGTAAGGTTGAACTTACCAGATCCAAACTTAACAAAGTCATCTTCTGTAAACTTCTTACTTGTAAATACATTGATCTTTGATGGATCAGTCATAATTACTGAATCCGCATAATCCTTACTAATAGCAACACTATTGATGGGAACATCACCAGAGGCTGTAATATTTTTCAGTTCATTAACAACAAAATCTCTTTGTAGTTCTGCTACTCCCTGCAACTCATCTTTCATATCAAGGGCTGATCTGGCCCACCATGTATTTAAGCTATCACTTGATTGTTTTATTATGGCTCTAAGTCTTTTTCTGGTAACTGGTGCAATGATTCTCGACCCACCAGCTGCTATCTCCGCAACCTGTTTTTGATCTATTGACCTCAACTGTTTTGCTGCATTGAGGATTATTTCATTGTAAGTGACTACATATTTCTCTGCTACTGCTACTGAATATCTATTGAGATCAATGATTTCTCTATAAAAAATCTCTGGTGTGGACATTTATCATTCGTCCTCTGCGTCCGCTGGCTCCTCCGCTGGGGCATCTGGTTCTTCTCTCTCCGTCAAACCTCCGTTCTGTGTGATTTCGATTTCATCTTCAACGTCAAAGTCATCACCAAGTATTTCTCCAGCTGATAGCTGGTTCAATAATGTCTCCTGACTAATAGTGCCAGAGGTAAACAATGCAAGTAATGACTGGATCTCCTGTGGTTCTAGCCTTGCAGAAACAAAGTCTCTGTTAACAAAGCAGCTGCCAGCATTAGGTTCATTAAGATATTCACTATGAAACTTCAAACAATTATCAATCAAGTCTTGCATTTGTTGGGCTACTACCATCATTGTGCTGTCATTCTGCGATCTATCTATCCTCTTGGCCTCTGCTGTCTCTCCTACTAACTTTTGACCAAGAACAGCTGCAAGCGATAATGTATTTATCTGATCCTTAATATCATCAAGCCTTTTGAACTGACTGTCATAGCTATCTCCTGATGGGCTGATATATTCCATGCGTGACTCAGGTGGCAGTGATAGTGCCTCACTGGGGCCTGTTGTTATTTCATCTGCGTTTGGATAGCCAAAGACTGCAAGTAATGGAACAGAACTAATGTGCAAGATATTGTCCAAGTCAGACTGGATCTGGTAATGCTTAAGGTTTAGCTCTGCAATGTCATACAAAGGACTGCGGCTTTCATAGAATCCGACCCTGTTGGAATAAGCAACAGCAAAGGGTATCTTGTCCTTCAAGCTCATTTCACCTTCTTCAAACAATTTATATTCGCCCTTTTTGTCGTCTTTTCTGTGGATTTCGTACCTACCACGTTCAAGCACCCTAATCTGAGATATTACCTTCTCACCATATTGGCCATCTGGCTCAACAACTCTCTCCAATAAACGTACTTGTGTGAGTTCCCTTGCCCCTTCTATGATCTCAGTCCTCCAGCCTAATATATCTGATGGCTTATATGTCACCCAGTATGGCCTTGCCTTCTCTCCTTCCTTTGGTGCATCTACTAAAACACCACAATGTCCAAATGAAACAACGGTTCTTGCAGTCTGGTAAAGCCAGATATTTAGATCATTACCTTCAAGGTCAACATCAAACAGCTGTTCTCTAACCAAGTCAGACACATCATCTAGTCTTATGGGCTTTCTAACCAACATTCCTGACAGCATCTTTTCTATCCTCTGAAGATATGGGACTACTGTTGATCTTGCAAGTCTGCGATCATAGCTGTCATCTACTTCTCTTTCTAGCTGAGGCAAGTATTTTCTATGCTCACTCCTGATCTTATATGTACCTTCCTTCAAATCTGATATCAAATCCCAAAACTGTGCCATGCGTTGATGGGCTGCATTAGGACTTGCAACTGTTGTTACAGCTTGGGTGATGGACTTATTGTAAATATCAAGTGAGCTATACACGTTTTTGCCTCAATAGTACCATGTCTTTAATATATTCTAATCCCTGTAGGTTTGCCCGCCCTAGCAAACAATGGATTGAACTCACGCCATATCAAATATCCCACAGCGTCAGCCATATGGTCATAGCCAGACTCTTTATCAGGCTCTCCCTTTTCGTTGTATGACTGAAGTTCCATTGATTCGATCAGCTTTCTGCAACTGGCATGGATTTGTAAACGGCTTTCCCCTTTGCCGTTACATAATAAAGCCTGTACGGAAGCGACCCTATCTCTGACTGGCGGGTTGCTGCGGGGACTTTGATTGCTGAAACCATATCCAGCAAGTATCTCAATGTCTGTCTGAGTTGCATTTGTACTCCTGTTTCCTCCACTAGCATCTGGGTAAACGTATATCTTGTTCATAGGATATCTGGACTTAATCGTTTGTGCCAGAGCATCTGTGTCATATGCGGCCACAACCTCATCAAATATTAACAATTTTTGATCTTGGACAATACCTATCACCGCATTAGTGTTCTGGATATTGAAGTCGATCCCGATTCTTAGCGGTTCAAGGCCAATATCAGGCTTGATATTAGTAACATTCTGCTCTCTGGTAAATCTAGAATAGACCATTCCTGTGGTCAAATTCACAAATTCACCATTGAGATAAGCGGCCAACATTGATGGGTCGTAATTGGCCTGCATACGTTCAATAAAGTCACTAGGCAAATGTGGATTATCTTCAGTCCTCATCTTGATTAGCTGCCTGTCTGACCTCTCTTTTGCTTCATCTGTACCAAAGGTGTTATATAACCAGCGAAATCCCTCTGGTGTACTAGCTGCACAAAACTGGCGAACATTACCAGCCCTTAGTCGTCCCAGTATCTTTGGAAAAGCTTTGTCGGCAATAGTTGGCGATACAACATCTATCTCATCAACAAGTACATGGCTCAAGTTCAAGCCGATAATCCTAGACCAGTTCTCGAAGCTGCGGCATAGTAGCTTGCTGTCGCCTTCCTTGAAATGCAAAGTATATTCTGGCAGTGGACTAGCTCTAAATGTGTAAGGTATTTCATATTGCTCAAGAAACATTTCAAAGTCTGTTTGCCATATGTCTCTGATAAGCGGTGCCGTAGGCTCCATAACAGCACCAATAAATCCTATGTTTTGAGCAGCAAGCTTTACAGCCATACTGCACAAAGCTCTTGTTTTACCAGCACCATATCCAGCTGAAAGCCCAACTATCTCATTCTGATTGTCAAAGAACTGTTGCTGCGGTGGGTGCAAGTCAGCCCTGATCCTATCTAATAACTCATCAGTATCAATATCAACATATCTACTACCTATGTGATCCAGCACAGATCCTTCTTTATTTAGTATGCTCAAGACATCACCTGACCTACCTTAGCCATTGAGTTTATACAGCCCAAAGCAACTGTTAACTGCCCTGATTTCCTAGCCTCTTTTGCCAGTGATGCGTATTGAGCTAGAACTTCAGCCGTAAATTGTCGCCTATCAATATCAAAATCTTGCTTCAGGATTGCTGTAGCCTCTTGAATATATCTATCTATAGACCTTTGAGTTACACCCCACTCAGTAGTAGCAAACTGACTTATTTCTGATCTGACAGTGCCAACAGACAAAAGCTTAGCCACTTTATTGACTCTAAACTCATGCTCATTCTTGCTAGTTCTACCGTTTGCCACTATGGGATTATGGTTTTTATTATTCTAAATGTAGCGTCAATCAATAGTTTTTGTCGATTCTTCAATACCAAAAATGAATTTACTCTGATTTTCTTGTATCTCACATAAAATATTTTCTAATAAGTTTATTGTTGATCTTATCTCCTCTCTCCTATCACAGATATAAGCACACATCTTTTGATGATCGTTTCTGAGATCATATCTTATGTTTGTGGACTCCCAATACTTAAGAAGTTTTTTTTGAACATCTAAAGTTCTGAGGTAAGTTTCAGCTAAGTCATTAAGTTCTTTTAATGATAAATTTTTAATTTTTTTCATGGTTTTTGTTTCTGTTGTTTTTGCTCTTCCCAACTTCCTATGAGGTATAAAAGGTCAATCACACGCTTTCTTGCGGCCAAGATGCGGTCATTGTTGAAGCTATCAAAGTCTTTATTTTTCATAGAGATTTTATGGTGAAGTTAGCAAGTTGTTCTTTAACCTTTTGAACTTCTGGTGGTAATTTTGCCTTGTTATTTTTTATATTATTAGCGATTATTTTATTCATCAGCTTAGTTGTTTTGATCCAGTTTTCTTTTCTAATGTTATGGATCTCATTAACTACTTCGATATCAATGTCAACACCATAATTATTTCTAATATTGCCATCAAGATCCCTGTAACCTTTACAGACTAATTTGTTATCATCATCATATTTTGCGTTAGCAGCTGCACAGTAGCAAATAAGAGCTAAATCATGACCACCAAAGCGTTTTCCTGAATCATCTACATCATAATCAGGCAAGTGTTGGTTGATTAGTCCATCAGAATTGTGGATTATTCCAGTATCGTTACAGGCATGACATTCATAATATGGTGCTTTGAATGTAACTTCCCGATCAATAGGCCTTCTTTTATGGCTTTTCATTGGGTATTAAAAAAGGGGTGTTTTTAAGTTTTTTTAATGTAATAGGTTTTTTATCTACTGTCAACAAGTATTGCTCAAATTGGCCATTGCGAATCCAGCGGTGAGCATCTGGGAACAATGGCGTAAACTTATCCTGTTTTAATTGCTTTGTTCTGGCTCTTAAATCGGCTTCAAGGCAGTCTTTTAGCTTTTCTCTTGTCTTTGTATCTAATTTCATAAATTCGTTGTATGCAAGCTTTTTTGACAAAGATATAACTCTCATGCTTTTTGGTATTTCCAGATAAGTTTTCCAAAAAGGTTCAAAGCTTTTAGTTTTATAGTTATTTGTTTTAGTTATATTGTTTTTCTTAGGGTGTAGCTGTGACACCACCCCAGTCTTTTTCTGACACCCCCCTAGTGTCTGTGTGATACTACCCCCGTTTCTCTCTGACACTACCCCAGTTCCTGTGAGATACCCCCCTGTAAAAGTAGGATCTTTAACTGGTAATGCCTTGCATTGATTCCAGATTGTTACTCTGTAGCAATTTGTTTTCTGGTTATTTTCATCAATCCTATATTGCTTTTGCAATAGGCCAAGTTTCTCTAATTGATGGATAGTTCTAATTACTGTAGATCTGGACATCATTGTATCCTTAGCAATAGTGGCATAACTGGGCCAAATGTTTGGATAATAAGATTGCAATACCCAAATGACATGGTGTTGATGAGATGTTAATTTGCCTTTTAATGCTGTCGGCAAAGCTACAAATGGAGTATTCTCTGGAATAATGCTCATTTTTTATGGAATATATTATTTCTGTGAAAGGAATGGAGTCTGCCCCACAGGGAAGCAAAAAGCACGTTGGCAATGGAATAATGGTTGAGACAAGTAAACGTCTAAAATCATGGCGAAATCAGGTTAATCTTAGGGCAAAGTTGATGGTGGACGATATAATCAAAGAACCAGTTGAAATAGAGGTTGTGTTCTGGTTCAAACGCCCGAAGCTTCACTATCTCCCCAATGGCATGATTCGTCAATCAGCCCCTGTGTATATCACCAACAAAAACAAGGGTGATCTGGATAAACATTGCAGAGCCTTACTGGATTCTCTCACTAAATCCGCATTTGCTGACGATAGCCAAGTTGTAAGTTTACACGCTGTCAAAAAGTATTGCGAAACAGAATCTGGAACTGGTGCTGATATAAAAATCAGAACAATCAAAAACTAAAAAGGATCGGCCCTGAACTCACTGCCTACACGTTGGTGTAGAGGTTTACAGGTAAGCGATCCTAGAATCAATATATCAGATTATGAAAAGAATTTCATGGGTGGCTTGTCCTAAGTGCCAAGAATATACAGATCAAAAAGTAAGAAGATCAGACCGCAACTCAAAGCACGTTATTGTCAGACGTAGAGAGTGCTATAAGTGCAATCATATATGGCACACAATCCAATATCCAGAAATGATTGTTCCTGATATAAAAGCAAAATATATATTGGTTGAGTAGTCGGGAGATAGATCGGCTCTTCGCATAACCGCCCTGCTTTCACTACGTTCTGCTGTAGCTGTGGTATGGCTTTCAGATCTGCTTTGCATAGATCATCAGGCTTCCCGACTCATAATTCATTCAATGCGTGTTCAAGGGAATAAACAACTCTGGAAATGATACCAGCGTCAAGATGTTCTCTTGCTAGGCCATCACCCTTAGTTGATGGATTCTTTTTCAAAAACTGCCTCAGCCTATGGGCATCTTCAGCTTTGATGTTGAGAAAAATGTTCATGTAGTTTTTCAAATACACGAAGTTGTAATCTCTTACATTTAGATATTAACCCTTAATTCAGTGGATCATCAAATTTTGGAATATTAGCTGTGTAGATAATATCGTCACAATTTTGTATTTGTAGCTGTATCAATGCAATCTTTTCTATAGCTGCATAGACCTCTTTTTTAGTTCTAGGCTCACAAAGATATTCAATAAACTTTTCTGATTCTTGCTCCAGAAAAGCTTTTTTTAATTGATATTCAAGTTTGTCTTGAGTCATCTTGAGCCTCTTTAACTTCTTGTAAAGCTTGAGCAAATTCAAGCCTTTTAACAAAATTATCACTCAGCCACTCAGCCATTGCAAATCTAACAATCTGAGAATGAGAACAACCAAATGCTTTGGCCAGAATATGAATAGCGTCATAGTCTGACTGTGAAGCTGCTCTAAAATAAATCCTATCTGAATCCATTATTGAGCCTCCATAATCTCTGACATCATTGCAGCCAGTTCAATCTCCTTTGGCAAGTTATCTTTGAGCCACTCATGGAAAGCCATTTTGATTACTTGGCCTTTTGATGTGCCGTGCAGTTTTGCTAAATGACAAAGAGCAAAGTGATCTTGCTTAGAGTAAGGAGTAAACTTGAAGCTGTATTGCCCCAAGTTTGTTTCCTCTGGTTTGATTGACATTACTTAGCCTCCTTGATTGCTGTTCTCATTGCTTCAAGTTCTGCAATGTTTTTTCTTATTTCTTTAACCTCTGCAAGCTTTGTTTTAAGAATGTCTTTCTGGCAAAGGAGTCTCTGATTGTTTTCCCAGAGTGCTTTTTCTCTAAATGCGTTCATTGTTTTTTGGGGTGATAGGTGAATAAAGACCCCACCAGTTGAGGTGGGGCTAATAGGTTTACTTTTGTGCAGCTTCCCACTCTTGGAACTTTCTCATGCCGTCATTGAACTTTTCAATACGTTGTTTGATATGTTCTTGACTCTCAAAAGCAGCAGTGTCTTTAATAAATTCTGGTGTGAAGTGAATGTTCAAGATCATCTTTTTGTCAAATACTGGGTCAACATACCACTCAATCTTAAGAACATTTTTTTTCTTAAGACCTTTGATAATTGTTGTCACTTGATCTTTTGTAAGAACTTTCCAGTCATAGATTTTCCAAAGATGCTGTGTGCCAAATTTGTAGCTGCCATCTTCAGTAATCATTCTGTCCCATCTATCAACGTCATTTTGAGTAGTATCAAATAAATTTACCTGATGAGTTGTTTGACCAATAAAGTTAAGAAAGATATTTTCTAGCTCAGTAAACTTATAAGTCTCTGTTGAAAGCTCTTGATTAAGTAAGAAAAACTCTTTCTTGCCGTTACGCATAATAAAAACACCAACTCTAGTGCCATACTCTTTGGCAATGTCGCTGGTGTTATCTGTAACTGTACCTTCTGATGTGAAAGTAGTGTTGAAGTGATCGTGTTTGTGGAAGTTAGCCATCTGTTTTGCGAAGTTAGTTTGAACATGGGGCCAATCTCTCGACCTCATATAAATATATTACCATAGTTTTCCACAATGCAACCTGTGGAACCTATATTTATATAGTAATGTTATGGATATGTAACATATCACATAGGTTCTTGACATATACACTAAGAGCTTTTATATTAAGAAAGCTAGAGATAGCAGTTCTTCGTTGAGGTTTTATGACAACAACTCAAATACAAGCTGACAAAGATCAGCACAAGAGAGACAGATTCAAGGCTCTCAAAATGCCAAGAGTTAATGCTTTAGTTCAAAAGCACAAGCAACTTGCAAACCTATCTAACCGCAGTAACTACAAATTTACTGAGGGTGAAGCGGAACTAATAGTTGAGCTTTACAAAAAATTACTTGCAGACGCAGAGGAGAAATGGTTAAACCATGATTCTTTCAATCTTAAAAAACTAGAAACTTTCGATCAAACGGAGCTTGACTAATGCTTAATCAACTTTTCCTATTTCTTAGTGCGGGGTCAATCATGACCCTAGCATTGACATCAACATTGACAGACATGACCTATCACGACTGTCATGTAAACAACATTCAACTCGCCTGTGAGGAATTATCCAAATGAATCAAGAACACCTAAACCGCCTCGACTTCACAAATGAAGCTTTGACCAAATGGCTCAATGATTGTCCCTTTGATATCTGGCACTTTCGCCAGAACTGGGATAAGCACGAATATACCAAAGATGATCCAATGGGTCTAAATGGCACTAAAAGAGTCTATAAAGCAGTAGATATTAGTATTGCAATTCCAGAGGAAATTTGTCCAATAAATCTAAGACATTGGTTTAAAGGTAGTGAAGCTTTAAAAAAACTAGAGAAAGATTACCAAGAAACTTACAAGCTTCAAAAAGAGGCATATAAAGCTTGGACTACAGAAAAAGACCCACTTGTTGCAAGAAAAGCTGAACAGTCATGGAATAAATATACAGAGCAGCTTCAATATCTAAACAAACAATTAGAAAAGGTAGAGGAAATTAAATGATTCACCACAACGACCTGATAGGCAAAAAAGTTTATAGATCCTTTGACTCAAAGACTTTTGTTTGCTGTTCTCTTTCCCTCAATCCTTTTAACCACAAACTTAGTTTAGTTTTGGTTGACCATGAAAAATTTAAGAAAGATATGCTTAACTGCTTTGAGCTTCATGAACTGCGTGATCTTCCTTTGATGATTGAATGGGACTCTTTTATGGAAAACTATAAGTTCTCTGAATACAGGGATTACAGCAAGTCAGAGCTTGATCTTAACCACACTGTCCTCCAGATAAATTGGCAAAAGATTAAAAAACATTTTCTTGAATTACTGGTTCCTTTGATACCAGAGAAATTTCAAAAAAATACCCCCAAAGAACACCCCTGATCTTTGGGAGTATCTCAACTTTCACCTAAGCGTGAACACCTCACGCATTTTTACTATAGCTTATGAAACCAGACGATTTTACAAAAACTCTCGAAATG
>VTLG01004858.1_pt1 | contig 12890 bp, 23 predicted proteins | sample 4694571 | NCBI WGS metagenome assembly VTLG01 (sample SAMN12604809, study PRJNA352737) | marine metagenome | biome: ENVO:00000447; feature: ENVO:00000209|ENVO:00000569|ENVO:01000036; material: ENVO:00002151; isolation source: viral sequences binned using virsorter ... | reverse complement strand
ACTTTACAAATGGTAGATCTTCACCATCAGGAGCAGGAAGGAAACGAATAACGGCATAACCGTTACCACCTTTATCTACTTCTAATTTCCATAGACGGTCATCACCTTGACCACCTGTGTTATTCATCTTTTCGACTTCTTTCACAAGTTTTTGTGTAAGAGAGCCTAGTTTTGATTGCTTTTTAAGTTTAGCAAACGACATTTGGATTTCCTCGGATTAATTTGGATTTAATTTGATTGGTTTTATTATAACAAAGTTACTCTTAATAGTCAATCTTTTCTTTAAGAGATTCAATAGTTTGAGTCATACCACTGAATAATACAGATATATCAGTTCCTTTTGGGAATCCCAATAATTGAACTGATTTTTCTAATTCACCTTTCATTCTCTTAGCATTTGGATCTTCAGACAAGGATAACCTTGTATACATGACCCTTTGTTTATCTAACAATTCTGTTAGATCATCAATATGATCCAATTGATCTTCACGGTCCATACTATCAAAAGAAAAAGCACTTTTATAAACCTTCTCTTGAAGACGGTTTATATCAGTCAATTCTTCTCTAATAATTTCAGATTTGAAAAAATCACTCATTGAGTATGTCCCTTAATATTTTTTTAAATTGGAATACATTTATATTTAGGAAAGGTAAATACTTTTTTAATTTCATACTTACGGTTTCCCATACAGGATCTGTAAGTTTCTTATCGAAATTTTTTTGGAAAGAGAAAATTTTTTCCATTATAGAAAGAGTCTCTAACGATACCTCTCCACCTAGATACTTTTTTAACAACAGGGGATGACCCTTCGAGCAACTGAACACTTTCGATAAGTCGTTCTCTGAAAGTAAGTTCTCTGATTGTTCCTTGAACATATACGTCAAACTCTGTTGCCTCATTTTCCATTCTGCGTATGTTCTTTCTCCAGAATTGATAATTTCTCCAATCCATAAATTTTGGGGGTTAGTAGCGTTTACGAAATTTGATAAAAGGAAATCTATTACCTCTTGATCTGAATACTTCCTAGAAGTTTTCTCAAACCAATACTTATCTTTCCTTTTATTGAATGATGTCATTGTAGCACGAGATTTACCACCGTACTTAACAAAGTCATACTTAGGGTTAGTAAAATGACTTTTCATTCCAAGATATGCTTGATAGGTCTCAAAGGGAGTCACTTTTGTCTTCATCTAATATACTTGAATTTTTTTATTTTGGTCATTCAGTTTATCAAGTCTAAGACTTGGATCTAAATCATGGTAGAAATATTGACGACCATATCTTGGAACATCAGTATGCCATCCACTATAATCAACAAAACCACTTTGACTTGAGGTTGGGAATTTATCAACCCATTCTTCATCACCATCCCAATCCCACGGACTACAAGAATCTACAGTAAGTATGGGATAAGAAAATACAGCATTAAACCTCAATACACTATTATGATAATCACCATAAACTTTATACATTAAATCATCAGCATTAACCTTTTTACCATTTGTTGCATGAAAAATAACTTGTATCTCTGATCTCCATTTTAAAAGATCATTTACATAACCCTGAATAGATGGTTCATCTCTATTATGAGCACCCCACATATCATTACATATCATTCCCATAGCATGGACATCTTGCATTCCACCTAAAGGAACACTAACTACAATATCCTTTTTAGAATTTCTTGCTAGAACACCTTCAGTATCTAAAGTAAAAGTTTTCTTTGTAATACCATTTAATACACCATTTTTTGCATAGTGTCTTATTTCATTTCTAAAAACAAAACCAGTATATTCAGATTCTTGAAAGTTGGTTCCTAAATGTAACCCTACTCCACACTTTTTTTGATGTTCCTGTACTTCAAATAAAGCCTCATGTAATTCTGGCATCTTATTTTGCCATCTAGTTTCGTATCCAGACAAAGATCCTTCAGGAGTCAATAACTCATCTACTTCATTCTCCTTTGCCCAATCAAGTGCTTTAAAGATCTCTTTCTTATTGATCTGTATGTCTGCACCATTTGGGATCTGAGCACCTGCTAATCTAATCATCATTCTCCTCGGTTTCAAATTCTGTAATAGCATCAATAGGCACTTCTGCCTCACCTACTCTATACCAATGAACCATTTCACCAGACTTCCAACTTTTTCTTTCTCCAAGATATTCAAGGTCAGGCATATTATAATCACGCAAAATCGCTTGTAAACGATGATGCAATAAATCAAGTTCAGAAATTTCCATTATACATTAACACCCTCCGCAAATAATTTTTTCCCGTCTTTATCAGTAACCATAAGATTAAATGGTTTATCAGTATCTTTAAGATATCTTGCAAATTTAAATGGAGTAGTAGATCCAACATCTAGATCATGATAAAAATATTGTCTACCGTGTCTAGGTACACTTGTCTGCCAACCAGTAAAATTAAGAAGACCACTTTCACTTGAAGTTGGATAATAATCAACAGTCTCTTCATTCATATCCCAATCCCATTGAACACAAGAATCTACTGTTAATATTGGTATTAAAGTTTTATATGAAGTCATACGTAAAAACCCATCTGCCCAATTATTAAATGGTAGATATTGAGGATCATCCTCTAAAAAATTCCTACCATTTGTAGCATGCATTATCAAATCAATCGGATATTTTCTCATCTCTCCATCCTTCCTAATAGTATGAGGTTCTTCATTCCAACCCCACATATCATTACATAACATACCAATAGCAGTTGGTCCACCAGGATCATTCTCATCTAATGGAACACCTGCTAGACCATGTTTATCATTATCTCTACCTATACAATCTTCTGATTGTAAAACATGAGTCTTATTAGTAACAGCACTTAAAATACCTGATTTTGTATAATGACGAATTTGATTTCTATTAAGCTTACCAAAACCTTCTGGTTCTTGAAAACAAGTTCCAAGATTAAGAGCAACACCACACTTCTTTTGATGCTCTTCTATCTCTTTTAATAAAGACTCTATTTGTTCTAATTTATTATACCATTGATTACAATACCCAGATAAAGCACCCTCTGGAGTAAGAATATGATCTACTTCATTCTCCTTTGCCCAATCAAGTGCTTTAAAAATCTCTTTCTTATTATATTCAAGATCCTTTGTAACTGGAATTTGTGCTCCAGCAACCCTTAACAATCTTTTACTAAATTCAGTTTCTTCTGGAAGTGTACCTATCATTTGCTGAATGGCACGATAATTAGATTCCTGTTCTCTTAGATAAGCATCCATTGTTATAAGTCCTCGTGGTCAACATAATCTCTCCAATTATCATCTCTGACAACTAAAGCTCTTGTATTTTCTACATTATCTTTAATAGTAAATCCTCTGCGAGTAAATTTAATATTAAAAGATAAACTCAACCTTTCATGATCAGTTTCATTGGCAAAAGTCCCATGACTTAAATACCCTGGCCATAATATAAGTAATCCTTGCTGAAGTGGTGCAACATTTTGTCTTACAGTAATATCCATAAGTAAATTGCCAACCGATCTTTCATTAGGATCTTTAAAAAACAAATTACCATCTTTTTCATTTGTTTTTATATAGTATACTCCAGAAATATCAGTAGCTCCATGAGTATGTTCTAAAGCAAATTTTCCTTTGGTAGTTTTAGTTATCCAAGATGCATCAATAAGATACTCCATAGGATTAGTATAATCAAGAGAACCCATAAAATCCTTTACTTCTCTTTTTAAAAATTCTAAAAAGTTAGAACAATTATACTTCTTTATAACATTACTCCCAAAGGGATTTGGTGTCAATTCATGAGAAGCACTTTTAGGAAAAAATTCAGGTTGTTGATATTCCGTGTTCTCATGAACATTCATCAACTCTTCTTGTATTAGATCATACTCATCTTCGTCTTTAGGTTTAACATAATAAATTGGAGTCGGAAAAGCATTATGTACAGGCATTTTCTCAAATAGGAAGTTTTGCTTTAGAAGTTGCTTTCATAAAATTAAGACGAGTTGCATCCCATTTTAATCTTTCTTTCAAAGGTTTAGATATTAACTTAGATACTGATTCTACCTCAATATTGTTATCTTCGCAATAGTATACTATTGCATCAATATAGTTAAATCCCTCTTCTGCTACAATTTTTTCAATTTCCATAGCAAACTTTATTGGAGTTAGAAACTTACTCTCTATTGCCTTTTCTAATTCTTTATTCGGTTCCATAGAGCTCCAGTTTATCGTTAACAAATTTGTCAATATATTTTGTGAGAAGTTTGATGTACTTCGCTTTGTCTCGTTCTTCATAAATTACACACTCGCCATTTTCACAGGCCATAATGATTACAAGTTTTTTAATTGATATTCCCTTCATCTCATACAACATACATCCATATGCCATACACTGGACAAAATAGTGTTCAATCCAGTCCCTTGGTTTAGGTTTCTTAGATGTTTTAAAATCTATTATCGCTAACTCGCCATCATATTCTGCAATACAATCAACTGTTCCAGCAAGACCTAATTCTTTACTATATAGCGGTCCTTCCAGAGCGTATATATTATCTATTTTATTTAATTTACCCTTGGCAATCTTAAATAAAAAATCTGAAATGGGTCGCACTTCAGGTAAATCTTCATTCTTCAGATAGTGTTCTGTAAGAGTATGCATATCAGTTCCACGACCAGTAGCCGCCTTAGTGATACGATCTGCCTCTTCATTACCAACTTTCTTTCTCCACTTAACAAAGATCTCTTTATTAAAATGACTGGTTACTGAGGTAATAGAAACTAACTTCATTAGTTCCCCTTCTTCTTCACCAGGTACAGAATAATAACGAACTCCGTCTATGGTTTCCCTATTGAGTTTAGGGAGATCTAATTCAACATGATTAAATGCCATAAGATTCACATCTAACTTTAGGTGCTAATATATTTGGAATTTTCATTTCATAAAAAAAGAATACTTGTGCTAATCTGAAATCATCTTCATTTGGCATCCAATAATTTGATTGTCCATGCCATTGAGTTCCACTGTAAATAATAACTCTATTATACTTGTTTTTTACCTCTACAGTCAAGCTGAATTGATTGTTATTCTTAACAATCTCTTTTCTATAAGAATTGAGAGCATCAATGTTACAAACATCTTCAGTACCTAAAACAGATCTATACCATTCAGGACGATTGTCAAATGTAATAGCATCTTCAAAAGGTAGTGGAGTATGCCTCTCATAAACAGAGGTTCCATTGTCATTAACTGGATCTGGATCTAAGTAAACAACTGCTGCAAGATTAACTACACCATCATTATGAATCCATCCATCATTTACAGGATCTTTTGAATCAGCAGAAAATCTCCATATTTTTTGAAAATATGAATAACATCCATAATTCGCAGGATCATTAGTTCCTGAGTAATCTCCAAACATAGAAAGAATTTTATGATAAGCAATATCATAAAATTCCTTATTAAATCCAGATATACATTGAGTTCTTAAACCTGGATGAATTCCAATTTTATTACTATAATCAAGACTTAATGCAAATTCCCGAACAGCATCTGGATCTTCATAAAATCCATCATAAACTGCTATGGGAAAAAGACCTGGTGGATCAGGTTTAAAGTCAGTATCAGAAACCATTCTCAAGTTTGGCAATAATATATTCTTTGACAAGTCCAGAACGAACTATGTCATCAACACCAAACTCTATTATATCAAAAGAAGGCATCTTTCGCAAAATGTTCATAAAATCAACAATACCATTACGATCATTAGTTTTAGTAAGATCACTCTGACTTGCATCACCACAGAACATAATTTTTGAGTTTTCGCCCACACGAGTGATGATAGAATCTAATTCGTGGAAATTGAGGTTTTGAAACTCATCTACGATAATAATAGCATTATCTAATGTAGTTCCACGAATAAACGAGGTACTCCAAAACTTAATACTTTCTTGTGCCTTTAAGTTGCCATAAAGCATCTCAAAGTCAGCATCAGAAGGCATTTGGAACATATATTTCACCATATTCTTGTATGGTATCTGATAGATATCTGCTTTATCTTCGTGATCACCAGGCAAGAACCCAATCTCACGAGTTGAGACTAAGGATCGAACTAAGTAGATTTTGTCATATGGAGTATCAGGAGAAAGAACATCTTTTATTGCATTATATAAGGTAATAAAGGTTTTTCCAGTACCAGCAATACCATAAGCAACGAGATGTTTTCCTTCACTATAGGAATCAAACAACTTTTTTTGATTATCTGTTAATGGTTCAATATTAACAAGATAATCATTATTAATTGGTTTTCTTCTTTTTATTTGTTTAGTCGTCAATCCAACCCCAATCGGTTGTTCGACCTTCTTTTTTCTAGGCATAAGATTTACTTAGATTTTTTTGGAGCGTCAAAAGACGAATCATATTCTTGAGTTGTATTGATATTTCTTTTTGCTAATCTTGCATTAATACCACCTGCTTTATCAGCTTTATTTAAAACTTCACTCCATCCTGGATGTTTTTTAGCTAGTTTATCTTGAAAATCACCAACACTCTCAACACCCATAGCTGGCGTATTTTCAGGAGTAAAATATCTTTGCCAATCAGGATTGTCTTCTTTCCACTGATCCCAAGCATGAACACTCATTATCACTTCTTTCTGTTCACCAGTTTCTTTGTTAATTACAGGGTATGTTGCCATTTCAATATAAAGTAGTGTAAGTTATTTATTAAAGAAAATTAAAATTGATATTAAATCTTGCTCCAGCATCAGTCGTTGTTGATGAATTATGGGGTGCAGAAGAATCGAAAAAGAACATTCTGTTCTTAATACTATCAACTTTAGTATCCTTATACCTTGTAAATCCATTACAAGTGTTTATGGAGAATATTGCACCTTTTACAAAGAAATCCTGGTCTGTATGTGGTTCATGTTCTTTAAGTACATCAGTATGAGGATAACAATTTACTTTTATCCTCATAAGACAAGTAAACACATCCAATTCCATTAATTTTGGAATGAATGTATTGATTAATAAAGGTGCAATAGGAGAATTTGGCATATCTCTGTGATATACCATATTAGCAAAATAATAATCAAATTTATTAACTTGCTTATCAATTACTTGATCAATAAATCCAAACGGAAAATCTTCGTTACGAATAGCACGAAATATTTCGTTATACTCTTTAGGAGGTAAAAAATCATCTATGATAGAACCCCCTTCAAAGTCTACTTCCACTCAAGTGCCTCCGATACTGCTGGAAATTGTTCTACAAATATAGATCTTGCCTTCTCCACAACATCCATATGCTCTTTCTGTGTACCGTGTGCAGATCTCAAATTAATGTAGTGAATCCAAGAACGGCACGAACCAGTCATATACAGTCTTGTTGGAGTGGCAAGTGGAAGCACAAATCTGGCACATTCCTTTGCGACTCCGTTTTCTAACAAAGCATTATAGAGATTCATAGAATCCTCAAAGTGTCTTGCGATTAGTGCCTGATACTCCTCTTTTTTCTCCTGTGGAATATCATCGTTACTATTCTGACGATTCTTCAAGTCCTGACTGCGGAGATCTGGTACAGGAATCTGAGAATCTAGGAGTTTTGTATCAGCATATCTCTGAGAGAACTCTTGGAATGTGAAGCTCCTATGTCTTAGAATTTGGGCCGCTAATCCCCTCGTCGTCTCGATCTCCAAAGTCATCGAGGACTGTTCAAATACACTCCAATGATTATGTTTAATACAATACTTTAAAAGTCCTGCATATTTCTCATTTTGCTGATTTGATGGATTTGATACTCTAGCGATATATGCCATCATCTTCTCAGCATCGGGTGTAATACTTACAAATTTAACATTCATCTCTTTTTTAGAATCTTAATAGGCATTGTTACTAATTTCTCCCAAGGAGAATAATCATCAAAAAGAACAGCAGCTTTATCACCACTAATTCTTTGAATAAATCCTTCATAACCATTATAGATGGAAGTTACATCATCTACAACTATTTGAGTACCTGGTAATATAGGACCTGGTTCTCCTGGTTTAGGATAAGTCATTATTATAAAATAAGTCTCTTTTTAGGTGGTGTTGCAACAACAGCATCACTAAACATCTCTTTATACTGATTCACAATATCATCTTGTGTCTCTGTAATATACACAACATACTTTTTAGTTACCTCTATTTCCAATCCTCTTTCTTTATGAACAGGAGACCAAGGAGCAAATCCAATCTGTCCTTGCTGTGCAGGAATAGCAACAATACCATTCACAATAGTAATAGAATCCTCCGTTTCTTTAACAAGGTCTGCCACTACATCTTCACCAGACCACATACGAATTAATTTTACATTCATTTACCGAATCCTTTTGATAATTTATTTTCAATAATGTTAAGTTCTTCTTTAAGAGTCCTTAATTGACCTTTCATCAATTTTATCTCATCGTCTGTATAAAGATGCTCTTTAGAAAGTAATCTTTCCAACATCTTAATTAATCGTTTTGCTCTACTAGACATTATTGAAATTGTTTGAATATATTATAACATAAAAAAAGAAGGGGTACAACCCCCTTCCTCTTTTCTTTTTAGCTATTCCTATCAAACAGTAGTAAGAACACGCTTATGTCCTTCAGTATCAACGAGGAATTTTACACCACGGTAAGATTCTTCATGTTCTACTGGTTTTGCCTGTCTGTTAGGACGATGCTCAGTGTCGTATGTGACACCACGATAAGTGACTTTTGCCATTGGGTTTCTCCAAAGTAGTAGGGGTTTTAATCCGTTCCTTTAGTCAACTTCTGCGTCCCATAAACATCCTTGAGTGCTACCTCTTACCATTTGAACCAATTCAGTTCTATATTGAGTCGAAGGTGATATCTTAGTGATAATCCCCTTTGCCTCTTCACAAGTTAAAAGAGTAGCGAGTAGTATGTCCATAAGATGAACGATCCGTTCCGAGTCGGCTTACTTGCGACCTGAATGTATCAGGTTGAACGATTGTGTTAATAATAACACATTTTAATTATTTATGCAAGTAAATATGTAAATTTGTTACATCGACCCTACAGAGCAAAAAAATTGCCCGATTTTTTGTCGGGATATAATGGAATTAAAAGTCGAATTTCGTTTCAACTAAAATTAAGAATCTCTTGATACCTTTCAACATCTTTCTTACGTACTAAATTAAATGATATAGATATTCTTTCTTCATCACTAAAACTTTGATCTACTTCATGCTCTAACCAAGAAGGAAAATATAACAACCTATTTTCTTTTGCTGGAATTACATAAGTATGCTCCGACTTACCCAATCCATAATATCTTAAATCTGCCATAGAATAATATACAGGTTGTTTAGGATCATAAAATCTTATATTTCCAGATTCTTCAGGAACTGTAAGATAAAAAACACCTGAAAGAAAATTTATTCCATCAGAATGAGTATGCCTTCTATTAGAATTACCTCTAGTATTAATATTTACCCAAGTACTAATAAACAAGTCACCCAATTCTGGATCTTCATAACGAGGAACATTGTCTTTTATAGCCTTAATTAAAGGTTTATAATCAAAACAATGTCCTTGATATCCTCCGACATTTGAATAATTGCGACTAGGAGCAATTGATTTAAACTTAACAACCTCTCTTCTAATTGCTTCAAGATCTAAATCTAAATCAATTGACCAAACAGTACTTGGGAATATTTGATATTCCTCCATCAATTATTTCCTCTTCTTTTTCCTAGAAGGTGCTGTCTGATATCCCCACAACTTAGGACTAATAGTTCCCTTACCATAATCAATACTCTTTAACCCACTTTTAAACTTATCCCAATACATATCAAAGATTTTTGTCTTTGATCCTCTTGTTAAATCTAAAATAGTTTTATCTTCAACAACATACTTAACTACAAAAGCATCATTAGGTGCTTGTGTTGTATGAACATCTGATAGAGTACCATTTGAAACTAAAATTTCACAAGAATATTTTGTTTTAGAAGTTTCTTTCTCTTCCTTAGACCAAGGTTCAAACTTAGGCTCTGGTTTAGGGTCTAATTTTTTTTCTTCTTTTGTTGCTACTTCTTCGGTCATGATCTACCACCCCAAGTAATATCTGGATATGCTTCAGATACAATCTCTTTTGTAATCTTATACTTATCCTCTAATCTTTTATCTTTAATAAGAATTAAAATTTCTGCCTCTCTTGGATGCAATCCTGTAAGAATATTAATGAACATAGTCTCTCTACGGAGATTACTTAATCCATTATTACCACCCTTAATGAAGTTATAAAACTTCTGAAATTCTTTTCTAATACTTGCCTTTCCTTGATCCTGTGATCCAAGAGAGTTAGATCCCATCTCACTCATCTTAGAAGTTGCATCATTTATCTTACCAGACAATGTCCCTGTTTGTGTCTCATCCTCTATATTACTACCATAAGGAACTTCACCATCAGGTAAAAGAGAAATAACAGTTTCATCAAAGTTCCATATAAAAACTGCCTTTAATGAGTTGTGAGAATATCTTTGGAGTACTTCAATCTTCTTTGCTTTGCTTCTCATCTTAGAAGCAGCATCTAAAACCTCAAATACAAAAGGGTTTGGTGGAAGATCTGGAATCTTTTGAGCAACTACTTTTGGTTTTGCCTTTGTAGTAGGTTTTCTAGTCTTCGCTGTCGTCTTCTTCGTTGTTGTCATAATTTTCAAATCTAAATGCTACGATTTCATCAGGGAGAACATTGCCATTGGAGTCAAACATCTCTGGATGTACTTTAATTTCATGATAGTTCATAAAGTACTCTCTGGCAACCCATCCACCAATTAATCCCACTATAAGAAATAATATTGTTAGAAAAGATCCATAAACTAAACTTATTGCTAACATCTGTCTACCTCCTATGGTGAGTGTTTTTATATGTGATGGTTTGGTTTTCTTTTTGCCTCCCGTTAAGATAAATTCAAACCCACGATCAATATTATAATCTGGTTTATTTATACCGCCCTCAGACGATTTGGTTTTCTTTGAGGTATTGAACAGTTTCAGTACACCCTCCAAGTTTTTTTCTTTCCCCTGAGTCATCACAAACTATTTGTGGAAATGTTGATCCTTGACCAAACTCAGCATAGAAATCTTCCCTACTAAAGTTATCCTCTAGATTATACACGACATGATTCTGTTTTGTCAATGCCATTACTTCTTTTATCTTCTCACAATATGGGCAACCTTCTCTACTATAAATCGTAAAGTTCATTTCTAGATATTATTTAAAAAATTATTTAGTAACTATTATAACACAATTAACCCAACATTTGAGAAGTAAAGTATGAATGTATTTGGACTTCCTTACTTGTCTTTATATTATCAGTTGCTGTTGTAGTAGTAACATAGTCAGCTACTGCATCATCTGTAGGTATAGAATTAACTGTTGGGCTACTAACATTAATAGTTCCAGAAATAGTATTTCCTAAAACCGTATCTTTTGTAAGAACATCTATAGAGTTTATACTAATTGCATGTGTTTGATCAGGAATATTAATACCCTTATTAAATTGCCATCTATCATCACTAGAAGACCAAAGAATAGTCTTATCTGTTGTACCTTTAAGAACTATTCCACCATTATTAATACCAGAATCACTACCAGCAAGATATCCTAATTGTAATTGAGGATCAGCAATTCTTACACTAGTACTCTCAATATTAGTAGTAGAACCTTTTATTAAAACATTTCCATCTATATCTACATCAGCACTAAAATAAGATTTAGTAGTAACACTAACACCCAATCCAACATTGAGATGTCCAGTCATATCAAGTCCATTACCTTGAAGATCTAAATCTCCAACAATTCTAGTATCTCCAAGTACATCTAACCTTTTACTATTAAAATGATCAGCAGTTCTACCAATACCCAGATTACCATCAATTCTAGAGTTACCGAGAACAACAAAATCATCGCTTGTAGGTGAACCACTTATCTCATAGAATAATTGCCCGTGACAAAGGAATGTTACCTTAGAATCAAAGTTTGAAAATCCAACTAAAGACTGACCAGCACCTAATTTAATATCAGGTCTAGTATATGTTTGACCTGGTCCTATTTGAAAACCAAAGTCCAAATATTCTGTACTATCAAAGGTTCCTATATCTCCATTCGCAAGACCTAATTTTACAGTTGCTGGATCAGGTCCTAGATTACAAATAGATACTGTTACTTTAGACTCAGATCCTGTAGGTGCAGTAAACAATGATTGCTTTACTGGACCTGTAGATAAAGTATGTTGAAGAACTCCTGATCTTACAGGGTTTATAATATCATTAGTAGTTTGCCCATAATATAAAAAGTTTACATCAGGTTCAGTTGATCTTACAAGTAGTTCCTGTCCTGCACCAATAAATAAATTCTCAGTCTCAATTACTTCCCCATACTTAATATATCTATTATACTCAAAATACCTTACTTCACCACCAGAATCTCTATATCCAATCTGTATTCTAGAGGGATTATAATTCTTACTACCAACAGTTATCTTACCAACCGTCAATTTATCAGAAGGTCCCGTATAAAGGTTGATAACTGGACCAGGAGATGGTATAGTAGAACTTAATAGACCAAATGCCATTTATCGCAACCAAGTACAATTTTAAATATTTATAATGATTATACTAACAGGATCAAAAGGATTTATAGGTCAGAACTTTCTTAAGTATCTGATGGAACATTCTAATGAAGAAATAGTCACAGTTAATGAAGATATTTGTTGGGATTGGTTAGCATACTTTGAAAGTTGGGAAAAAGTATCCCTTATAATACACCAAGGAGCAATCTCAGACACGACAGAAAGAGATATAGATAAACTTCATAGAATGAATGTTTGGTTCAGTATAGAGTTGT
>VTLG01001380.1_pt1 | contig 12890 bp, 18 predicted proteins | sample 4694571 | NCBI WGS metagenome assembly VTLG01 (sample SAMN12604809, study PRJNA352737) | marine metagenome | biome: ENVO:00000447; feature: ENVO:00000209|ENVO:00000569|ENVO:01000036; material: ENVO:00002151; isolation source: viral sequences binned using virsorter ... | reverse complement strand
AAGAAACTATTGGATAACAAGTGGTTATGAGGGCGTAGAAATACTTGTACCAATGGATGACCAAGACAGTTATGCTGTACTTGATGAAGACGCAGACGAAGTGTTACATGGCGAGAGTGACGAAGAAATAACTAACAGACTTGTGAGGGATGAATGGAAAAAGTAAAAATAGATAATCTTATTGTTCATGTTCCAACCAAATTAAAATATTGGGAGGATGAAATGGTTGAAGCAGATTTCTTAGGAGAAGAAAAAAGATATCATCATGCAACAAATATGTATCTAAGATTTAAAGAGTTAAATGATATAGGAGTAGAGTATGAACCTAAATTTTAAAATAAAAAGTTTCATAGTTAATTCATGGAATGGGATTATGAATATGAAACATAATCCATTAAGACATATACCAGACTTACAAGTTAGACACATGGTAATGCAAGTGTTAGCTTTTATTTGGTCCGGCATATTCGCATTGTATATAACTAATAGTATATTTGCATTTGGAATAAGTGCAATAGCTCATATGTTATTGTTAGCTGCAATAGTAATAACAGTTGCGACTTTTAAAGTAGCAGAAAGGTATAACAATGAAAGGTAATAAAAAGTTTGACATTGATTTAAAGTATGGACAGATACGAGAAGACAAAGTTAAAGATATGTTTTCTAACGCACAGATAGAAGTTAAATCTGAAAGGAGTTGGTGGAAGAAAACAGGAAACATAGCAATAGAGTATGAGTATAGAGGTAAACCAAGTGGTATCTATGCAACGACTAGTGACTTCTGGTTTCATAGATTAGAAGGTAACAAAGAAGAATTTTGTACACTTGTTTTTAGAACATCCATTCTTAAAAAGATTGTGGATAAGTACAAGGATAAGTTAACAAAAGATGTTGGCGATAATAAGGCAAGTAAGTGTGTACTTATTCCTATCAAAGAAATATTTACTGAGGAGTTTTTCAGTTATGTTTAAAGAGATAGATGATATAAAAAAAGTATTAGTTGAGTATGGTGCAAGAGAAGATGAGTTCGAAGAGTTATGGGAAGAAGGAAATAAATTAGCAAGAGAACGATTAGCGAACACCGACTATCAATTACTTGACATCAAAAGAAAAATGGAAGTAATCAAGATATTGTGTTTGTTAACACACTTAACTACAACATATGGATATAAAATAAATATAAATAAAATACTGGAACATTTTGCAAAGGTAAGTTTTTTTGGTGCTGCAAACATGATAAGAAAAACAGACATGGGTGACAATTTGTCCATCAGTATTTCACGAATGATTTTAAATATTTAAAAAAAGTTCTTGACTTTGAAATCATTATATGATATAATATATTTTATATAAACTAAATAACTATGTTAAAGTATTTTAATTATTATTATTATAATATTAATATAATAATTAATAAAGATTTCGGACAGGTGTTTTGCAAGGCACTTGTTTCTACTGGCTGAACAACAATAAGCTAGTTGTAAGGCAAACTTTTGGATGAGTATGGACAAATGTCTGAGGGGTCTGGGGGTTGTACTTAGTAGCGTTATCTCATAAGGTGGATAGCTCGTGGAAGGTTGCAGGTAAATCCATAAGTCCTGCGTAGAAGACCGAAACATTTTTATCTTGACAATAAATGATTGTTATGATATAATATCTTCAATAATAAAAAAGGAGGGCAATATGCCAACAGTTGAAGGAAAAGCGTATTGGGCTAGTATTACTAGACCTAATACAACATTCGAACCTGTGTATCAAATCGACTTAGCTATCAGCGATGAGTCTGCTGAAAGTTTTAAGAGTGAGGGTATCACAGTTAAACAAGACGATAGAGGTAATATCGTTAAGTTTAAAAGAAAAGTCAGTCGTGCTGACGGGAATAAAAATCCTGCACCAAGACTGGTTGACTCTGCCAAAAATTCTATCGACACTTTGATAGGTAATGGCTCTACTGTTAAGGTTATGTACAAACCTTTTGAGTGGAAGTTTGCCGGTAAATCCGGTAAGAGTCTTGACTTACAAGCTGTACAAGTCATTGACCTAGTGCCTTATGGCGAGGACTTTGATGTAGCTAGTGGTTATGTTGCAGAGAATGGCAACGAAGAATTTTAACTAATCAATAAATGAAACAGGGGGCGAATATGGATAACAATGACAATGGTTTTGTCGAGTATCATGTTCCCTGTTCAAGCTGTGGAAGTAGTGACGCAAGAAGTATTAATGCCAATGGCAGTAGTTATTGTTTCTCTTGTCAGAGCTACTTCCCTGCGGAAAACGGGGATTATATAAACAAAAACGAAAGGGGCGAGAGTATGCAAGTTGCAGAAAGACAAGCAGATATAACACACATTTCAGATAAGGTTAATGAGTTATATCAAAATGCAAATGCAAGTTTCATGTCTATCAAAGACAGAGGTATATCCGAAGAGACTTGTAAGAAGTATGGTGTTAAAGCATCCATGAACAATGGTATGATTGGCACACATATCTATCCTTACCATGATGAGACTGGTAGTTTGATAGGTATGAAGACTAGATATGTAAAGAATAAACAGTTTTCTATTGTTGGTTCAACATCTAATTCTGGATTGTTCGGACAACAATTATTTAATGGGGGAAAATATGTGACCATTACCGAGGGAGAAGTAGACGCACTTAGTGTTTACCAAATGTTAGGTTCTAAATATCCTGTGGTTTCCATTAAGAATGGCGTCTCTTCTGCCTTAAAAGATATCAAGAAGAGTTACGATTGGCTTGATAAGTTTGAGTCTATTGTACTTAACTTTGATAATGATGAGGTTGGTAGAGAAGCTTCAAAGAAAGTTGCTGAGTTATTTCAACCCGGCAAAGTAAAGATAGTCAAGTTACCAGAGTCATACAAAGACGCTAACGATATGGCAGTTAGAAGAAAGTATGAAGAGTATACTAAGTGTTGGTGGAACGCACCAGTTCATGCACCAGACGGGATTATCAAAGGCACACAATTACTTGATGAGGTTCTTAAACCTATTGTCAAATCTAGTATTAACTATGGTTGGAAAGGTTTAGATGAGCTTACTTATGGTATTCGTAGCGGTGAGTTAGTTACTATTACTGCGGGTACAGGATTAGGTAAGACTTCTGTAATCAAGGAATTAGTTTATCATATATTCAAAAGTACCGAGAGTAACATCGGTATGATTATGCTTGAGGAAAGCCCTAAGATAACTGCATTAGATATCATGGGTACTGAAGCTAATCTTCCATTACGAAGACCCGATGTAAATTTATCTGACGAAGATAAAACAAACTACTTCAACAAGACAGTTGGTACAGGTAGATTTTATTTCTATAATCACTTCGGTTCAAATTCAGTAGACAATATAGTTTCAAGAGTTAGATACATGGCAAAAGCTTTGGACTGTAAGTTCATTGTACTTGACCACATTAGTATGATTGTATCTTCTCAAGAGTTTGGCGAAGAAAGAAAAGCACTTGATGAGATTATGACAAAGCTTCGTACACTTGTACAAGAAACAGATGTAGCTTTGATTTGTGTATCACATCTAAAGAGACCCGATGGTAAAGGACATGAGGAGGGAGCAGTCACCTCACTAGCACAGCTTAGAGGTTCTGGTTCTATTGCTCAACTATCTGATATGGTTCTAGGATTAGAAAGAGATAGTCAAAGTGAGGACATTGTAATGCGTAATACTACTTGTCTTCGTGTACTCAAGAATAGATTTGTAGGTATGACTGGACCTGCTACTTATCTTTACTATGATAAAGATACAGGCAGATTACATGAGACTGATAAACCATCACCAGAGGATAAGGAAGAAGATAAGTTTTAAATTTAAAAGGGGGCGAGAATGAGTAACAAGTTGTTTCTTGATATAGAAACTACAGAGATACAAGGTAATCAATTACCAAATAAAATTTTCTGTTTAGTTACTATTGATGATAAGAACAATATTAAAACTTATAGAGAAGGTGAGTATCATCTTTTCAAAGAAGATGTTTTAAACTACAAAGAGTTTATTGGACATAACATTATAGGATTTGATGCTCCAGTAATTAAAAAAGTTTTAGGTATTGATTTAGAAACTTATGGTAAAGTTACTGACACATTAATACTTTCAAGATTATTTAATCCTATTCGTGAGGGCGGACATTCCCTTCGAGCATTTGGAATTAAGTTTGGATTTAACAAATTAGATTTCAAAGACTTCACAAAGTTTTCACAAGAGATGTTAACTTACTGTATCAAAGATGTTAAACTTACTATTAAAGTTTATAACTTATTACAGAAACAAGGAGTTAATTTTTCTGAGCAGTCTATTAATTTAGAACATGATGTTGCTAGAGTTATTGAAAAGCAAATCAATACAGGATTTTTGTTTGATGTAGAAAAGGCACATTTACTTTTAGCTAGACTACAAGCAAAGCTAGATGAAGTTACAGATAAGGTAAGAGAAAGATTTACACCTTTACCTACATTCAAACGATTAGTTAGACCTAGAAGAAAAGCTGATGGGTCTATGAGTATGGTTGGACTTGGATGTCTGGGTGAGGGGTGGGTAAATGTAGCCGGAGATTTTTCTCTTATAGAAATGAAAGAGTTTAATCTTGGCAGTCGACAACAGATTGCTAGATGGTTACAAAATTTTGGTTGGCAACCTAGTAAGTTTACTGAACATGGTCAACCAATTGTAGATGAGAAAGTTCTTGCTGAGATAAAAGATATACCAGAAGCAGAACTAATAAACGAGTTTCTTCTACTTCAAAAGAGAATAGCTATGATTGAGTCATGGTTAGAAGCTGTAGGAGATACGAGGAGAGTACACGGAAAAGTGATTACAATAGGTGCTATCACATCCAGAATGAGTCATCACTCGCCCAATATGGCTCAAATCCCTGCGGTGTACTCTCCTTATGGTAAAGAATGTAGGGAACTTTGGACAGTACCAAGCGGCTACAAACTAGTGGGAGTAGACGCAAGTGGACTGGAATTAAGAATATTATCCCACTATATGAATAACAAGGAGTATATTAATGAAGTCATTAATGGAGATATACACAGTACAAATCAAGCTCTTGCAGGGTTGGAAACAAGAGATACTGCGAAGACATTTATCTATGCGTTCATTTATGGAGCAGGTAACCGAAAGCTCGGAACTATCTGTGGAAGGTCTGAAGGTTATGGAAGACAGATTAAAGAGAGATTTCTTAGAGGTCTCCCAAGTCTTGCAAAGCTCAGAACAAGAGTGGATGCAGCTACTAGAAAAGGTTTCCTCAAAGGTCTCGACCAAAGATGCCACATCATCAGACAAAAGCACTCAGCCCTCAACACCCTCATCCAAGGAGCAGGAGCAATCGTGATGAAGAAAGCTCTTATCATTTTAGATAAGAGTATAGATGATAATAATCTTGATGCTCTTCCTGTAGCAAATGTACATGATGAGTTTCAATATCAAGTAAAAGAAAGTCAAGCTGAAAAGTTTGGAGAGTTAGCTGTGCAATCTATAGTAGATGCCGGTAATAAATTAGGACTACGATGTCCGTTAAATGGGGAGTATAAAATTGGCAACAACTGGAAAGAAACCCACTAAGACTGTAGATACTTTAGTTCCGGATATCAATAAACTATTAGTTGGATTAGCTAATAACAAGAAACTAAAAATATCAGATAAACAGTTAGATGGTTTTCTAAAAAATATTAAAGACGCTATTGTTGATTGGTCCAATCCTGTCAAACAAAACAAATCTTCTCTTCGTATGTCTATTATTGGTAGACCTGCAAGACAGCTTTGGTATGACAAACACAGACCAGAAAGACAATATACACCCGACCCATCAACTCAACTTAAATTTTTATATGGTCATATACTAGAACATTTAATTTTATTTCTAACTGAATTAGCAGGTCATACTGTTACTGACCAACAAAAGAAAGTTAATGTTCATGGTATTGTAGGACACATGGATAGTAAGATTGATGGTGAAGTTGTAGATGTTAAGACTGCTTCACCTTATGCATTTAAAAAGTTTGAGCAAGGTACTCTTAATGAAGATGACCCGTTTGGTTATATCGCACAGCTAAGTGGTTACGAAGCAAGTGAGAAAACAAATCATGGTGGATTTCTTGCTATCAATAAATCAACTGGACAGTTAGCTTTCTTTAAACCAGATGACTTAATGAAACCAAATGTTAAAACTTTAATAACAGAATTAAAAGATAAGTTAGAGAGTGAACAACCACCAGAAAGATGTTATGAACCTGTCTTCCATGAAAAGTCTGGTAATAAAAAACTACCTGCGGGTTGTGTATTCTGTTCTCATAAAGTAGAATGTCATAAAGATGCTAACGAAGGTAAAGGTTTAAGAGCATTTAAATATGCTAATGGTAAAGTTTATCTTACTCACATTGAGAAAGAACCAAAAGTAGAAGAGGTAGAAGTTAATGAATAGAAAACAAATGAAAGTAATAAGAAGAAAAGCAAAGACTATTCTTGTAGAATGGTTACAATCTTTGTTACCAGAAGGTGAAAAAGAAAAAGTAAGTGAAGCAAATATATTTGATATGATGCCAAAGCAAACACATTATTATTTTAGAAATCAAATTAGATTAAGTGCATGGTCATACAAGTGGGTAATTAAAAAATTAAAACGAAATCCGGACTTGACATTTACCGAATTAAATGATATAATTATGAGGAACAATGGAAATAAAAATATACTCTAAACCTAACTGTGTGTATTGTGAGAAAGCTAAAATGGAATTAGCTAAACATAATCCTACAATACTTATGTTAGATGTTGATTATACTAAAGAAGAATTTTTTAAGTTGTTTCCTTATGCTAAAACATTTCCACAAATTATTATTAATGGAAATGTAATAGGTGGTTACTCGGAGTTAGATGGCTTATCGTTCTAAGTTTGAAGAAACAGTTATAAAGAATTTAAAAACAAAAAAGATTAAATTCTTTTATGAAAGAGAAAGGATTAAATATGTTCAACCCATTCTTCATAGGTCTTATTTGCCCGACCTTTATTTTCCTTCTACTAATGTGTATGTAGAATTAAAAGGTAGGTTTACTATTGCAGATAGGAAAAAACATTTATGGATAAGAGATAGTACAGATTATGATATTCGTTTTTGTTTTCAAAATTCAAGAGTAAAGATTAGAAAAAATTCTAAAACTAGTTATGCTGATTGGTGTATTAAAAATAATTTTGAATGGTGTGAGAAAAAGATACCGAAAGATTGGATGATAAAAAATGGAAAAAGGTAAAGCTTATATATCGTTTACACCTGTTGGTGTTGGTAAAAGAAAAAAAATAGAAATAGAATTTTGGGATTTAACAGAAGGTGATACACAGATTATGAAACTTGGTTATGGAACTTTTTGGTTTGCAAAACATAATAATGCATTGTGTAATTACATAGGTGAAAGAGAGTTTGACAAAATATTATTTGGAAAGAGAGGAGAAAATAGTGAACAAAACTAAAGAATATTTAGAAGAAGCAATTAATTTGGTAGGAGGTCAACGCCATGTTGATTATGGTGATAAAAAAGAAAACCATAATAACATAGCAAAGCTTTGGGATGCATATCTTGATGTTAAGATTGATGCACATGATGTTGCTATTATGATGACTTTGTTAAAGATAGCAAGAACTAAATTAGGTAAGAGAACATCTGATACTTACATTGATGCATCAGCTTACATGGCAATAGCAGGTGAGATAGAAGCAGTAACAGAAAAAGAAGATGAAGAATTTAAAATAGATTTAATGAAAGGTAAACCAGAAAGATGAAGATTAAAATAGATTTAGATAGGGATAAATACTTAACACCATTTGGTATCGCAACTGTTAGAGATAGATACCTTGATAAAAAAGAAACATCACCTCAACACGCTTTTGCTAGAGCCGCAAAATATGTTTCTACTTATCGTGGTAAAACAGATTGGGATATGGCACAAAGAATATATGACTATGCAAGTAAGACATGGTTTGGTTTTTCTTCGCCTATACTTTCTAATGCAGGTACATCTAAAGGTTTACCTATATCTTGTTTTCTTAATTATGTACCAGATAGTAGAGAAGGATTAAGTAAACATTATGATGAAAACATTTGGTTAGCTAGTAATGGTGGTGGTATTGGTGGTTACTGGGGAGCAGTTAGAAGTGATGGTACTTCTACTTCTCATGGTTCTAAATCAACAGGGTCAATACCTTTTATGAAAGTTGTTGATAGTCAGATGTTAGCTTTCAACCAAGGAACAACAAGGAGAGGTAGCTATGCAGCATATATGGATGTATCGCATCCGGAGATAGAAGAGTTTTTATTTATGCGTAAATCTTCTGGTGGAGATACAAATAGAAAATGTCTTAACTTACATCATGGTATAAATATAACTGATAAGTTTATGGAATGTGTTTCTAAGAATGTTGATTGGGATTTAATAGACCCGCACTCAAAACAAAAGATTAAATCTATTAGTGCTAGAGAACTATGGAGATTAATTTTAGAAACAAGACATGAAACAGGTGAACCATACTTACACTTTATTGACACATCTAATAAACATTTACCAGAGAAACAAAAAGAAGCTGGATTAAAAGTTAATCAATCAAATCTTTGTAGTGAAATAACATTACCTACAAGTGAAGATAGAACTGCTGTGTGTTGTTTATCTAGTGTTAATCTTGCACAGTATGATGAGTGGTCAATGTCTGCTACATTTATACCAGACATGATTAGAATGTTAGACAATGTGTTAGAACATTTTATACAAGCTACTTATGATTTTGTTTATGATTACAAAGGTGATATAAGAAATATGGAAGTACAAAGATTAGGTTTTGAAAAAGCAGGTTATAGTGCTTACAGAGAAAGAAGTATTGGTCTTGGTGCTATGGGCTTTCATACCTATCTACAAAAATTAAATATACCATTTGATAGTCCAATGGCAACAGGACAGAATACAAAAATATTTAAACAAATCAAAGAGTTAGCTGTTAAAACATCTAAAGAACTAGCCAAAGAAAGAGGTGAAGCTCCGGACATGGAAGGTACAGGTATGCGTAATGCACACTTACTTGCTATTGCTCCTAACGCTACATCATCTATTATTTGTGGAGGAACTAGTCCTTCTATAGAACCTATAAGAGCTAATGTATATTCACATAAAACTTTAAGTGGAACATTCCAAGTTAGAAACAGACAGCTACATAATTTATTTAAAACTAAATGGGAACTGTCAGAAACTTTACAAAAAGATTATGATAATGATTATCAAAATTATAAAGATACAATTTGGAAAAGTATTAGCGAACATGAAGGTTCGGTAAGTCATCTATCCTTTTTAACTGATATGGAAAAAGATGTATTTAAAACTGCGAATGAGATAGACCAGAATTGGATTATCCAACACGCATCAGATAGACAAGAGTATATCTGTCAAGCACAATCAGTAAACTTATTCTTTGTTGCTCCACGCATACAAGCTTCACAAGAAGAGCATGATAATTTTTTACGCTATACAAATAAAGTACATTATCAAGCTTGGAAAAAAGGATTAAAGAGTTTGTATTATCTAAGAAGTAGAGAAGCTAAAAGTGCAGAGAATATTAATTTAAAAGTTAAACGAGTAAGATTAGAACAAGAAGCAACAGAGGAGGTTTGTTTATCATGCGAAGCGTAAGTCCATTATTTAACGAAAGAACTTATTATAAACCATTTGAATACCCGTGGGCATTTGATTATTATACATTACAAAATCAATTGCATTGGTTACCAGAAGATGTACCCATGCATGAAGATGTAAAAGATTGGAATCAAAAGTTATCACCATCAGAAAAAAATTTACTTACACAAATATTTAGATTGTTTACACAATCAGATGTTGATGTAGGTGCAGGATATTATGATAAGTATATACCACTATTTAAGAAACCAGAATTAAGAATGATGATGGGTTCATTTGCAAACATTGAATCAGTACATCAACATTCATATTCATTGTTGTTAGATACAGTTGGTATGCCCGAGTCTGAATACAAAGCATTTGCTAAGTATGAAGAGATGTCATCTAAACATGATTACATACAACAATTTAAAACATCCGAAGTTAAAACAAAGAAAGACTTAAAAGATGTAGCTAAAGCTTTAGCTGTATACTCTGGTTTTACAGAAGGACTACAGTTATTCTCAAGCTTTGCTATCTTGATTAACTTTCAAAGGTTTAATAAAATGAAGGGGATGTGTAAGATAGTTGACTACAGTATTCGTGATGAGTCACTTCATGTTGAGGGTATGACTAAAGTATTTAGAACTTTAATAAAAGAAAACCTAGACATATGGACCGATGAGTTCAAGAAAGAAATCTACGATATATGTAGAGAAATGGTTGACCATGAGGACAACTTTATTGAATTAGTTTTTGAGATGGGAGATATACAAGGTCTAACATTAGAAGAAATGAAACAATACAATAGATATATTGCCGATAGACGCTTATTACAATTAGGTTTGAAACCTAACTTTGGAGTGAGTGAAAATCCTTTGACTTGGTGGGATGAAGTTATTGGTGTTGAACATCAAAACTTTTTCGAGGGAAGAGCTTCTGCTTATACTAAAGCTAGTGTAAAAGGGAACTGGTCTAATGTCTTCGATGACGCAGAATAAAAAGGAAGCAGTAATATTTTCTTATTCTTTAATCCTTGATAAAGAGGGAAAGTTTATCACAGAAATAAAATCTTTACCAGTTGATGATAAAGAACTTATGGATAAATCTTTCCCTCATCGAGAGGAAAGAGTGTTCTTTACAAATGTTGTAAATGAAGCTAAAAGAAAATTTATTGTTGTCCACGAATGGTTAGAAAAATATCTTAGAGTTATTTCTTAACTAAGCTACCACCAAAATATAATCCTACAATCGCACTCATCAAGTGAGTATCTAATGGTGTTATAATTACACCTGCAAATGCTTTATCCATTAATACTTCTTTTTGGTCTATTAAGAATAAAAATCCACTTTTAAATTCTGTCCATGTTAAGACAACAGGAATGTCAAAAAATACAGGAACAATTTTAGGATAGGCAATAACCATAAACACAGCAGTTAATGCTATAATTCTTCTGGTCCATTGAAATCCTTTGTTCTCATATGCTCTTGCTTTTGCTATGTGAGACATTTGATTGTCTGCTCTAGCAAGTAACATCTTTTGTTCGTCTTGTTTTGCTTTAATACTTTGACTCCAAATACTCATAAAGCCACCTAACAAAGATGACCCAAGCATTGTTATCATTTCTACTGGTAATCCGCCCAACATTTATTTCCCTTTCTTAAAATAATTAAAAAACTTTTTTATTACTTCCTTTGCATTTGTTTTTATTACAGGAAGTTTTACTTGTCCTTTTTTCTTTCCAATGTGTTTTTGTTTCTTCATATAATTGTAAGGGGCTTTCGCCCCCTACCTTTTTACTTTACAGTAATTGTTTTTGGTTTCTTTTCTTCCGGTAGATTTAATTTCATATCTACTTTTAGAACGCCATCTTTTAACACAGCACTTGTTACTTCAAGATGTTCTGCCAAAGTCCATTGTCTTTTAAAAGACCTTTGAGCTATACCTCTATGTACAAAAGTATCTGTATCTTTATCTGATGCTTTACCAGATATTGTTAAAGTATTTTCTTTTACTTCAACTATTACATCTGTTTTTGTAAATCCTGCCAACGCCATTTCCAATTGATATTTTTCTTTACCAACTTTCTTGATGTTGTATGGAGGATAATTAGATGTGTCATATGATGACAATGTTGACAGTTGGTCAAAGATATTATCAAAGCCAACAGTCAAGTTTCTGAATGGGTCAAAGACCCCTGTAGGTAGGTTCATTTTTGCTCCTTTCATAAGCGAGTTATTAGTATAACGAAATACTACCCGTAGCTATCCCGTTATACCTATATTATACACCTCAATCCTCAACTTGTCAACCCCTTTTTTTGTCAAGTAATCCGCCCTTTTTAAACTCTTTAGTAAATGTAAATTGTATATTTGGTTCTGCTGATAACAATCCCCCACCTTCTACAGCAAATGTTCCAAAACCAGAGTCATATTCTACAGTTCCTTTTTGTAAATTAATATCTAAATCACCATCTAATAATTCAAACTGTGTCATACTATCAAACTTGTCTTTAATTCTACTACCAGTTTCAATTGGATTTTTAACTGCATCTGTAGCTGTCTCAACAGCTTTATCTAATATGCTTGTAGTTTTAGTTGGTGTTTCATTAGTTTGATTATTATTATTATTATTATTTCTAAAATCTTCTTGTATTTTCTCAGCAGATTTTGTACTAGTTCCTCCAGATAAATTTTTTATACCTGCTTTCTGCATAGACTTAGCCGCCTGTCTATATTGACTAGCTCTGTAAGCTTCTCTATTAGTAGAATAAGCTCTGTTAGAAGTCATAGCTTTTCTAGCTCTTGCAAAACCTCCACGAAAAAATCCTAATCTTTTTAATGTGTTCTCATAATCTTTTTGTAGATAATAAGTATTATAACTACCAACTGGATAATTATATTTTTGACCTACTGTAGAATTTTCAACATGAGTAATACCTTTTAGTAATGCTTCAACATGAGAAGGATTACTAAAATCTATTTTATTTGGAACATTAAATTGTTTTCTTAATATGTTTTCATAGTTAGCTGCTCGTTTACCACTTGCATCATCGGTAGCATAAATACTCATAATTTTATTTAAATTATTTGTATTATACTTTTTTATTGTATTAATTATATCTGCAAGACCTTCATCTTTAGATGGATATTTTTTATAAACTTCACCAGAAGAACCAGTAAAAGTTTCTCCTTTCCAATCAGAACTAACCTT
>VTLG01013628.1_pt1 | contig 12892 bp, 21 predicted proteins | sample 4694571 | NCBI WGS metagenome assembly VTLG01 (sample SAMN12604809, study PRJNA352737) | marine metagenome | biome: ENVO:00000447; feature: ENVO:00000209|ENVO:00000569|ENVO:01000036; material: ENVO:00002151; isolation source: viral sequences binned using virsorter ... | reverse complement strand
GATCTCTGTGCTGAACAAGCAGCATTAGAAGATGAAATGAGACAATTAGAAGAGCAACTAAAAGCAAAAGCAAAGGCTGCTCGTAAATTATCACAAGAAATTATTCCGGCAAAAATGTCGGAATTAGGATTAGAAAGTTTAACACTAAAAGATGGTTCATCTGTAAAGGTAAAACAATTAGTGCAGGCTTCTATTCCAGTAAAATATCGCGAAGAAGCATTTGAGTGGCTTCGTGATAATGGACATGGCGATTTGATTAAAAATCAAGTATCCGCCACGTTCGGAAAAGGGGAAGATGACTCCGCTTCAAATTTTATTGACAAGATAGAGGAGTTAGGTTATCAACCCAATCAGAAGGTATGGGTTGAGCCCATGACTTTGAAAGCGTTTGTTCGTGAGCAAATTGCTAGAGGTAGTGAGTTACCCATGGACAAATTCGGAGTCTTCGTTGGCGCCGAAACAAAAATTAGTAAAACGTAAAAAGGAGGCCGTATGGCAGATGCAAATGTTGCAAAGAAAGCAGAAACACTACCAGCATTAAACTTAGCTGTGATGGAACAGGACGCGAATAGCGGACTGCAAAATATATCACAAGACGATTTAGCAACACCTCGTTTAAAGGTATTAATGCAATTATCACCGGAACTTGAAGATTTGGAAAATGCTAAAGCTGGCATGATTTATAATACAGTCACTAATGAATTGTATGATGGATCAGCAGGTATTAAAGTTCTACCATGTGCGTATCAACGTCAATACGTTGAGTGGGCTGATAGGGGACAAGGATCGGGTGCACCGATCAATGTTTATGATTCCACAAGCGACATCTTGACTAAAACTACACGTGATGAAAACAATAAAGATCGTTTAGAAAACGGAAACTATATTGAAACATGTGGAAACCACTTCATTCTTCTTGTTGAAGATAATGGTAATGCAACTCCGGCTGTTATTACTATGAAAGCAACACAATTGAAGAAAAGTAGAAAGTGGAATTCAATGATGTTGAATCTCAAATTAAATGGGAAGAATGGTTTATTTACTCCTCCATCTTACTCTCATTACTATCGTTTAAAAACGATGAAAGAAGGTAATGACAAGGGTAACTGGTATGGTTGGGAGATTAGTAGAGAGTCTCAATTAGAGGACGCTAATCTTTATGCTATTGCAAAAGGTTTTGCCGATAGTGTGACCAAAGGGGAGCGTAAAGTGAAGTATGAAGAAGATAATTCTTCTACAGATTCTAATAAAACTCCATTTTAACTAACACGGGGCGGGCAACCGCCCCTTTTTAATTATGAGATCTAATGGAACAGAGAGTAGAGAAATTTAAAAAGATATTTTATGGTTTAGACCGAGCATTTGGTCGATATCAAAGTGATGGTGAAAAAATAAATGGTAAAGCTTCTGGTAAAGCTTTTATTATTAAAGAAACTGTTATAGATCAGTTGTGGATTGATCATTTAGAAGGTAAAGATCCTAGTCTTGGTATTATTCCTATACGTGATGATTCAACATGCACATGGGGTTGTATAGATATTGATACATATCCCTTGGATCATAAAGTTATTGTTAAAAAAATACGACAATTAGAATTACCCTTAGTTATGTGCAGATCAAAAAGTGGTGGTGCACATGTATTTTTATTTTTACAAACACCTGTAAAAGCAAAACTTGTAAGAGAAAAATTAATGGAATGGGCAGGAGAATTAGGTTATGCAAATTGTGAAATATTTCCAAAACAAATTGAAATTAAAGCGGATAGGGGAGATACTGGAAACTTTCTTAATTTACCCTATCACGGTGGCGATGATACTACTCGTTATGGGTTTAGCGATGATGGTAATGGCGTTAGTCTGGATATTTTCTTTTCTTTATATGATACTTATTGTACGTCCGAAGTAGATTTAAAAGAGATTAAAGTAAAACGAAAAGAGATACCAGAATTAAATGATGGACCTCCATGTCTAGCAACTTTAATGGCTCAAGGGATACCGCAAGGTGGACGAGACAATACATTGTATCAATACGCGGTATATGCAAAAAAGAAATGGCCAGATGAATGGCAAACAAAAATAGACCAATTTAATCACAAATATATGGATCCTCCATTGGATTCAAGACAAGTTCAAAAAACAATAAATCAACATGAAAAGAAAGAATATCAATATAAATGCAAAGATCAACCGATGTGCGCTGTATGTTCATCACTACAATGTCGTGGTAGACAATATGGAATTGGTGAATCATTTGAACATCAAATTGGTGATTTAACTAAATTTGAAAGTGATGACTCGCAGTGGTTTATTAATATTGATGGAAAAAGAATAAAATTATCAACTGAGGAATTATATGATCAACATAAATTTCGTAAAGCATGTATGAATAATATAAATATTTTACCGAACATGATGAGACCACAAGATTGGACACAACGCTTACAAGGATTATTAACAACTGTAGAAGTTATACAAATGCCACATGAAATTAGAAAAGAAGGACGATTTGAAGCTTTACTAGAAAGATTTTTAGAAGATCAAGGGGAAGCGATGTCCGAACACGAAGTCGATATTGGTAAAGCATTATTTAAAGACAAAGAATATAAAGAACAAATAAAAAATAAAAATGGTCATGTTATTGAAACAAAAAAACACATGAAAATGACAGCATATTTTAGAATGGATAAACTACAAGAATTTTTAGATAAGAAAAGATTTAAAGAAATGAATCCTACAGAAATGAATGCACATATACGAAATACTTTAGGTGGTGGTGATGCACGAATAAGAATTGATCCAGGCAGTAAACCAAAATATGTATGGTTTGTACCTTGGCAGAAGAAAGATGATAAATCTTTAGATATACCGAACATGGAAGAGGAGACACCTTTTTAATGCGTAATATTATTTTTGGACCTCCTGGCACTGGTAAGACAACACACTTACTACGCATTGTCGAAAAAGAATTAAAAGAAAATAAAGTGGCGCCCAATAAAATTGGTTATTTTGCTTTTACAAAAAAAGCCGCAACAGAAGCTTTATCACGTGCCATTACAGATTTTAATTATAACACAAAAGACTTTGTATATTTTAGAACACTACACAGTTTAGCCTATAGAGAATTACAATTAAAAGAAGAAGATGTAATGAATGATGATGATTATAAAACATTATCCAATAAACTTCAGATTAAATTAAGTAACCCCAATAAAAAAATTGAAAGTTATGGTGCTGGATTACCTGATGATATTTTTACACGCATCATTGATCTTGGAAAAATAAATGGCTACACAACCAAAAAACAATTTGAAGAACCAACAACAGGTCATTTAGATGGGGGTTGGAAAAAATTAGATTATATTGACAGAGCATTACAAGAATATAAATTTGGTGGATTATTTCCGCGTAATAAATTTGATTATACGGATATGTTAATTGAATTTAATAAAAGAGAATTAGCACCCCAATTTGATGTAGTGATTATTGATGAAGCACAAGATTTAAGTTGGCTACAATGGAAGATGGTGGAGCGTATTGCTGCTAATACCAAACGTGTGTATATAGCCGGTGATGATGATCAAGCGATTTTTACCTGGGCTGGCGCAAGGCCAGATTTCTTGATGAATATGGATGGAACTAGAACCGTTCTAAATAAATCGTATCGTTTACCACAATTAATTCATGATAAAGCAAATACACTAATTAACCGTGTACGACACCGCGTGGACAAAGAATGGTCCTCTCGTAGTGAAGACGGACAAGTTAATTATTCACCGAGTGAAGAATTACATAAATTAAAAACAGGCGAATGGTTAGTGCTTGCAAGAAATAATTATAGGTTAGATAAACTAGAAGAAGAATTAAAATTAAGCGGTCTTTTTTATGCGCGTAATGGTAAAACGTCCATTAGCCAACGTGTTTTTAATGCAATTATGGCGTGGGAAGGTTTACGTAAAGAAAAAGAATTGACACTAAAGGAAGTTAAATCTTTTTATTATTATTTAAGCGTTGGTAGTGATGTAGAAAGAAATCATAAAACTATGCAACGTGCGGATGTAGAAAAAATATATAACTATGATGCACTAACCACGGAACATGGATTAAAAGTATCAAAAGACAAACCATGGTTTGAAGCTTTAACAGATATACCAAGAGAACGATCTTCTTATATTCGCGCCATTTTACAACGTAAAGAAAAAATTACCAAAGAACCACGGATTAAATTATCAACGATACATGGCTCTAAGGGTGGCGAAGCAGACAATGTTATGTTATTAACCGATTTGTCTCGTAAAACAGACGAAGAATATTGGAAGAATAAAGACTCAGAGCGACGTGTATTCTATGTGGGAATGACACGTGCACGTAACACTTTAACGATTGTTCGATCACAATCGAATAGAGAATTTTCAGAGGCTTTTTAATGAACAAATTAGTAAGAATAGAATTAACGGAAGAAGAAAAAAAGATATTAAAAGAACTTAGAGACTCTATAACTCCTGATACTATTGAAGAATGGGGAAGAAATGAAATGCAAACACACGTTGAAGATGATTATGCAGCTCACCCTGATGCTAAAGGATATAAGGATACGAAATGAAGAGTAAAGAATATTTGGAAAAAACAATTAAGATTATTAGCGGTGATCGCCACAAGGATTACGGCGATAAAACAATTAATCATCAAAACATTGCCAACTTATGGAGTGCTTTTCTTGGTCATCAAGTAACAGCACATGATGTTGCTATCTGTATGCTTCTTGTAAAAGTAGCACGATTAAAGCACAATCACACAAAAGATTGTTATATTGATATGGCAGGATATGCCGCCATCGCTGGAGAAATAGAGGATAATACAAAAAAATAATGTTTAACTATAATAAAATTTATTTAGAAAAGTATACGTGGCCGGAGGAACGCTTACTTTCTCCTTCGCGTATTCTTGATCGAACAAGTGATAAATCTTTTCTAGAAAAATGGCGAAAGAAAGTTGGAGAGGAAGAAGCAGATCGTATTGTAGCATATTCTATCGCCGTTGGAAAAAGTATGCATGCTTATCTTGAAGGAAAAATAAAAAATGAAAAAGAAAACTCATTACTTATTGATGACCCAAATAAAGCCATGGCTACAAAACTTGCCAAGATTATTATAAAACAAGGATTAAAAGATAAACTGCAAGAAGTATGGGGCGTAGAAGCACATTTACATTTTGGTAATTATTATAGAGGTATTGCTGATTTAGTTGGTATTTATGAAGATGAACCATGTATTATTGATTTTAAACAAAAAAGAAAACCACAATCAAAAAATTATGATTCTATTAAAAATTATTTTACGCAAGCGGTTGCTTACGGTGTAGCACATAACCGCATGTGCAAAACAAAAATTAGAAAAGGTGTTATTCTTGTAGCAACGCATGATTATAAGTTTCAAAAGTTTGTCGTTGAAGGGGATGCTTGGCGGAAGCATTGCCGAGACTTCTTTACCCGCCTCAGAACTTGTATGAAGGAGGACCAATGAGTCAAATACCATTATTTCAACCAGACAGTGAATGGATACCACCAGAAAAAATACCTAATCTAAGTGATGCAACAGAAATTGCTATTGATTTAGAAACATATGATCCTGATTTAAAAACATTAGGCCCGGGGTGGCCATCTGGTAATGGACATGTTGTTGGTGTTGCATTAGCTGTGGAAGGATGGAAAGGATATTTTCCTATGCGTCATGAAAATGGTGGTGGTAATTTTGATGAAAATATAATCAAACGACAATTAAAAAAGATTTTAGAATTACCGTGCGATAAAATATTTCACAATGCAAGTTATGATGTAGGATGGTTACGTCGTTGGGGACTGGAAGTAAAAGGTAGAATAATTGATACAATGATTGCCGCTCCTTTAATTGATGAAAATAGATTTAGATATTCACTAAACGATTTAGGAAAAGATTATCTCAAAGATAAAAAATCAGAGACATTATTATACGAGGCGGCTGGTGCTTGGAGCGTGGATGCAAAATCAGAAATGTATAAATTACCAGCCATGTATGTTGGACCTTATGCAGAGCAAGATGCAGATTTAACATTGCGCCTGTGGCAATTTTTTAAAACAGAATTAATTAAGCAAGAATTATCAAGTATCTTTGACCTCGAAACACGACTCTTTCCTTGTTTATTAGATATGACATGGAAAGGTGTTCGTGTTGATTTAGAGAAAGCCGATACTATTAAGAAGAACATGCAAGCAGAGGAAAAAAAATTACTACACCAAATAAAAAAAGATACAGGAATTGATGTAGAGATATGGGCTGCTGTTAGTGTTGCTAAAGCATTCGATAAGAAAAAAATTAAATATGAACGCACAGAAAAAAATAAACAACCAAAGTTTGATAAGAATTTTTTATCAACACATAAACATCCTCTTGCAAAAATGATTGTTCAAGCAAGAGAAATTAATAAAGCACGCACAACTTTTATTGACACAATATTGAGACATTCTTCACACAGTCGAATACACGCTAATATTAATCAAATGCGTGGTGATACGGGAGGAACAGTGACAGGAAGGTTCTCGTATTCCAATCCAAATTTACAACAAATTCCAGCACGTAATAAAGAGATTGGGCCATTGATTCGTTCCATCTTTGTGCCTAATGAAGGATGCACATGGGGTAGCTTTGATTATTCACAGCAAGAACCCCGTGTGCTCGTCCATTTTGCTTCACTGACAAGTGGAGGATTAAAAGGTGCAGATGAAGTTATTGAATCATATAAAACAAAAGATCCAGACTTTCATCAAGCTGTTGCTGATATGGCTGGTATCGATAGGCGCACTGCCAAGACAATTAATCTTGGTATGATGTACGGAATGGGTAAAGGTAAATTAGCAAGTTCACTTGGACTTGATAAATATGAAACAGAAAATTTATTTAAAAAATTTCATGCCAACGTTCCCTTTGTAAAACAGTTGATGGAACAAGCAACACGCAAAGCGGATCACGTTGGATTTTTACGAACACTTCTTGGTCGTAAATGTCGTTTTGATTTGTGGGAACCACGCGCGTTTGGTATTCACCGCGCTCTTCCTTTATGGGAAGCAGAGAAAGAGTATGGCCGTGATTTAAAACGTGCTTGGACCTATAAAGCATTAAATCGATTGATACAAGGTTCCTCCGCCGATATGACGAAGAAGGCAATGGTGGACCTGTATGAAGAAGGTATACTTTCTCACATACAGGTCCACGATGAATTGAATTGTTCCATTGAAAATGAAGAGCAAGCCAAAAAGATAAAAGAAATTATGGAACAGACAGTTGAGCTGAGAGTTCCTTTAAAAGTTGACATGGAGTTAGGACCGTCATGGGGAGAGATAAAAGAAAAGTAACAGGTGATGTAAATGAGTTTCGCGCTGTTATAAAATTTTTAAAAGAAGGTTACATGGTTTTTAAAAATGTATCTGGCGCTGGACCCATAGATATGGTACTAATACACCAGGAAACTGGCGAAATTAGAAAAATCGACGTTAAAACAACAAGTTATCGTCAATCATGGAGGCCTGGAACGCGTATTCACAGACAACGGACCAAGGAACAGATAAGATTAGGTGTAGAGCATGAGTTTCTCGATAAGGAGTAACAATGATAAAGATATGGTTCTTAATGGCATTAATGTCATACCCAGGTGTACCCGCTATAGCTTACAAAGGGTTTGGAGGATACTTGGAAAAAGAAGAATGTGAGAAAATGAAAGTAGCAGCAGAAAATCAAATTGCCGCTTACGAATTACGAAAAGGAAATACAGTTTATATTGAATCGTATTGTTTAGAGATGGAAGCATTTGAAAATCAATTAAAGAAAAAGAAAAAGAAAGAGAGAGATGCTTAAAGAAATTTGCGCAACATTACTTGTATTATGTAATCCCATATTGAACGGATTTGATTTTGATTATGCAAAAGATGATCGAGATCTTTTCGTTCAAGGGATTGCGGAATGCACTGTAAAATACAATGCATTTCTACCGTCTTTTGAAAGATCAATTGTTGTGCTAAGTGTAGCTCAAGCTATCATTGAATCGGACTGGGGAACATCGAGATTTGCAAGAGAAGCAAATAACTTTTATGGTATTATACAAACAGATAGAACAGAACCACATATTAAATCGTTACGTGGAAATGTTTTATTAAAAATATACGGTAATAAATGCGAGAGCGTTGCTGACTACGTTGAACTATTAAATAGTAGTAGTTTTTTTAAAGAATATAGAGATTTAAGAATAAAACAGGTTTTAGTAGAAGAAGTTGATGTATTTGCAGTGATTGATACTTTAGATTCCTACGCAAAAGACCCTAAATATCAAGCAAAATTAAAGGATATAGTAAATTCATTACTAGAAGATTATCCTTTAATATTTAAAATGGATTAATCCTTGACAATTACATAAAATCCCATATATATGGGCTCAGAATGAAACAATATACTACATATAGGAGAAAGAATGACAGATATTGAAAAATATAAATCTGTAGCAGTTAAAATTGATTGCTACCAAAAAGCTAAACCTATGGCAGAAGAAAAATATATGTCTATAGGTGCTTTTATTCGTTATTTAATCGATAAAGAATATGATGCCCATCCTGATAAACCTAAATTGATAAATGGTGATGATATCAAGACAGTGAGTAAAAAGAAATCAGTTTTTAAAACGAAGAGGAAAAATAAAAATGTCAGAGCAAAGCGAAAGAAATATTAAGCAGGCCCTTTACATGGCTGCTTTAAATAAATTAAGTGGAGAATTATCCGAACTTGAAGCAAAAGAAGTTTTATTAACAAATAATCCTTCTTATATAACAAGTAAAGATCATGATCATGCGGATCATATCGAAGAACTTAAAAATATTCTTGTGAAGCAATGTGAATTAAGAGATGCAATTAATTTTTTAAAAAATACACATTTTAAACCACAGTCCCCTGCTAAAAATGACGGAAAAAATAGTTAGCGCGGTAACGTATTTTACCAAAGACGATATTGAATCTGTTCGTGTCCATTATACGGATGGCACGACAAAAGAATTTCCTGCATTTGAATGGCAGGCATTAGTAAAAGAAGGAAAAGATTTATGGGACTCGCACCAAGACGAAATTTCTGGAATACGACACAACGTCAACAATCCGGAGCGCTTTGATGGCTGACACAGAGCAGAAAGAAATAAGTTTTGATATTTATCAACCATTTGGCCCAAGTATTTTAAAAGTAAAACTTCCTCAAGTTTATGTTGACGATATCAACGCACGGGCCGATAAAATTTTAGAAGATGAAAAATTAAGTAAAGAACTTGATTGGAGTCACAACCTAGCAGGCAATGTTAAAAAAGAAATTGCTATTAATCATGCAGAAATAAAAGGTCTACCAGAATTTCTTGTCACTATGTCCGACCAATATATTAAACAAGTTATACCAGACTGGGCACCTAGTGCAAAAATAAGTTTTCGTGTTTGGGTTGTATCACAATATGCAGGTGATTTTAATCCGGTGCATATTCATGACGCAAATTTATCGGGTGTGGCTTTTTTAAAAGTACCACCAGGATTTGATGAAGAATATAAAAAAGAAGATCATCATCCAACAGCAGGATGTCTTGAATTTTTAGGATCCATGCCAAATCATTTTGCACGTCATAGTTATATAGTTAAACCAGAAGTGGGTGATTTTTATTTATTCCCTTCTTGGCTTGCTCATCAAGTGTATCCTTTTCGTTGTGAAGGAGAAAGACGATCGATGGCCTGGAATGTTCATTTTGCATTAAGTGAACCAACAAAAGGAGTTAACGTATGACAGAAAAAATGACTTATGGAATTCTTCCTTTATATAAATCCTTTGTCGTAAAAATAGAGGTTGATGACGAAGTAGTAAAATCATTAAATAAATATTTAGATGTGTTACAGGAAAGTAAGAGTAGAAAATCTCATGCTCACACGCTTGTGGGCCAGATACGACAACGGAAAGAAAGTCAGCAATTATTAATGGACCATAATCATGAAGATTGCCGAAAATTTAAACAAATTGTTTTAACCGCAGCAGATATATATTGCCAACAATTCTTTAAAATGTCACCTAGAAAATCAAGTGAAGAGCGTATTCCTCAAATTGATGATATGTGGTCAGTTCACAGTTATGAAGGTGACTATAACACCATGCACACGCACGGTTGTAAAACTTTAATGGGTATTTCATCTGTTTTATGGACCAAAGTTCCCAAACAAATAACCGATTTACCGAACCAAGGAGCCTTACAAAATGCGTCTGGCGCCAATGATGGATTTCTTGGCTTTGTTTGTGGTGACGGTGACGTCACCGACGTTGAACGTCTTAAATTTTCTGGCTATACACCTGTAAAACCTGAAGTTGGGACCGTATATGTTTTTCCGAGTTGGCTCCAACACCTTGTTTGGCCATTTTTTGGCGAAGGTGAAAGGCGCACGGTTGCAACAAATATCAATATGTTCCAATTAGGACAACTTTCCCCCGAAGATCAAGAACGTTGGAAAAAACATAAAGTGGAACAGGAGAAATTAGCGGCTAAATTTGGACAAGGTACATGGGGGAAATAAAAGATAAACATCCTGGCTATCCAGAACATACGCGCTATGATAAAAAAGCAAAGAACATGCGGTACTTTCAAGATGCTGATTTTCATAAACATCATTGGAATAATTTAACCATCAAGGAGCGCGATTATTGGCGTGGCCTTGTACAACTAGAGGAAGACGATGCAAAAGAGAGAATTCAAAGACGCCATGAGAGAAATGAGCGAACATTTCGTCACCAAAATTCAAATTCACGTCAACGAAGTAATACAATTCAACAAGGAAAAGGGCGACCGGATTCTAGAACTGAACACCGTGGGCATGGACATGGACCATCCCAAGAACGTCCTGTTCGTCATCCTTCAAAGATTGTTGAAGGATTTCGGACCACGGAACAATAAATATGCAGGAATGGAAGCTAAATTACTGGATTTTTTTGGATTAAAAATAGATGAGCCGAGCCGTACTCAAGAGAAAAAAACACAAAGGTCGTCGAAAGATAGGCTCGCGAAAGCGAAGAAACCGGAGGCGGATAAGGCTGGGACTAAAGATACGACGGAATAGATAAAATTTACGCCGAACACGTCAGACATTCTTCATCTTCATCATAATTTGTAACATAGGCCGTTGGAGTCGGGGGTATTGTTTCGGCTGAAAGTTCTGGCGGTTTTGCTCCTGGTTTGTTATCATTACATTTACATCGTTCTTTTTCGAGTTGTTCTACTCTGTCGGCCAAGTAGCATATCATTTTCGCCATCTCATTTTCAGTCATTATGTCTCCTTTAGGTTTTTTGAGGGTGAACTTTCCGTTATATACCTAAAAGGTCGATGGGATCAAGATCTTTTTTTATTGGGATTCAATGGGTTCTAATTCGTCCTGCATTTCTTCTGATCGGGTCTTTTCTTTCTCAATTCTCTCGTCTCGTTGACGAAAGGACTCCTTCATTGACATATCCAACAGCTCTTTTTCCTCTAGCATCTTGGTATGAAAGTCTTCTTTTGGCTCATAGACAAACTGCGTCGCACAATATTCACACATCGCCTTGTTATTATCATCAAACGTGTACCAGACAATGGGATGATCATTAGCGCAGGAGAATTTTTTAGTATGAATAACTTTAGGCTTCATTCCCCTATTCCATCAATTGCTCTAGTATGAAAGATAGTTTTCTTGTCTTCCTCTGAAAGTTCATCGTATTGCTTTTTCTTCTTTTCATAGTTTTCTTTTGTTAAAGCGTGCCAGCCCACACATAGTCCTGTTGGCGACCGCCCACAACTGCATTTGCTCATTTATCTTTTTCCGATATGTGATCGCCTATGGCATAGACCATAAACGCAATAAAAGCAAGTAAAGCAATAATGACAACTAATCCTGTCAGTATAAGTATATTCATTTCTTCTTTTTCTCCTTGGCGATTTGTTTCTTTTCCCAGCTTGCAAGTTTCATCCACTCGCAACGCGGACCGTGGTACCACGCTTTGTATTTTTTATTTAACCAATTCGTACTCCAATACCACTGTGAATAAAACGGCATAAAACTCTCCCATATTTCGTCCTGTGTTTGTTTTTTACCCATTAAAAAACTTCCATTTGTGTTCGTTGCAGGCCTGTTTGCGGTCCAACGATCTCCATCCAGAATATAATTAGTGTTAGTCTTTCTTCCTCTTTGCTATCTTGCGCAAACGAATTGGCACTATGCCAATTGGACCCATCAAAGCCAATGCATCTGTTATAAACATTGGAGAACCTTACCGTCTCTTCAAAATTGCCATTATCGTCAAGTCGGTATTTTTCCGCCTCTTCCGCTGTAATTTGATCGAGATAGAATTGTCGTTTTTTTAAATTATTTTTTGTCGAAAGTATCACGCCCTCACTTTCTTTTGGACGAAAGAGCGATGTCCCCGAATTTAATGATGCGTTCGGCGTTAAATAAATAATCGTTGTATGCACATACGGCACATCACTATGCACCCAGCCTTTATCGTATTCACTGTTCACCTTTTGAAAATACATTAGCGCCTTGTAACCGACATTGCGGTAGGTGCCTTTTAGTTGATCGGTTGTATAGAAGTTATGCAAATACTTTTGGCAGGTATAATTAAATAGTGTGTCATTCTCCAAGTGTAGTTCTTTTGTGCGCTGTCCTGGCCAACGTCCATCGGGTTCAGGTTGAAAGGTTAAGGTGTTCGCGTATTTTCGCACCGCATCGGGGTACTTAAAAAAATGATCAATGCAGGTTGTTGGAAAATGCATTACAGCTCCAAGGCAAGCTCGGTCGTCTCCTTTACACGCCTTGTCCAGCCTTTGCCG
>VTLG01008691.1_pt1 | contig 12895 bp, 8 predicted proteins | sample 4694571 | NCBI WGS metagenome assembly VTLG01 (sample SAMN12604809, study PRJNA352737) | marine metagenome | biome: ENVO:00000447; feature: ENVO:00000209|ENVO:00000569|ENVO:01000036; material: ENVO:00002151; isolation source: viral sequences binned using virsorter ... | reverse complement strand
TTTTTTCAATGCCGCCCCAGCTTTAAGGTTAGTAAAAACCTCAATGACGCCACCACCACTACTGAAGTCCACACCCGTGCTATCTCCATGATTGAATACATATCCCCAGGTTTCGACCGAGCCGTCTTTCTTTAATACTATCTTTCCGTTCGAAAATAAAGATCCTCTGTAGAATTCTTGGTTTGCTATTTTAATCTCGCTACTTGTGATACCATCATCAACAATCGTAGCTTCAGCAAATTGTTTATTAACAGCAATACCATAGTCAGCAGTGGCATTAATTCGCAACCGTACTATTTTCACTGGATCAATGCTAATGTCTTCATTATCTAGAATTACACCGTCTACTAAAGGTGTAAGCGAAAGTACAACGCTGCTTACACCCGCCCCAAAGGTCAACGTACCAGTCGAATAACCTAGTGGATCTACATTTGTATAATCAGAACCCGGTAACGCAGTTCCAAACATCCGATAACTTACATTCAATACATCAGTTGTACTACCTGTTCTTGTAAATGTAAATTGTACTGGAGTACCAGGATTACCAGTGATACCTTGAACACCATTTTGAGTTGCCACAACCGAAACAGTATTAACGGGAACAACATTTTCAATCAACATATCCCAAGTTTGAGCGAGATTATCTGGATTCCAACTTTCTTGAGTACTTGTAAGAGTTGTAGAATTACCAGCACTGTCAGTTGTGGCAAATGTCAACCTAAATTTTTCAGTACTTTCAGTAAGAGCATCGGTAGCAAGAGTAATTACAATTTTTTTTGCTTTTTGAGAATCTTCTATAGATGTTGAAGTAGCAGAAACACCATCAACAGTTACAGAGGTAATATCAGAAAGTGCAAATCCTCCACCATCATTTGGAGAGGCCGCAATTGTAAAATCAATGGTAGTACCAATATCAACAGTACCATCATGATACAGCTCTACCTCAAAGGTCTGACCTTCAGACTTTGAAAAAACGGTGGGAGAATCAGATGCTACATCATCAATTTTAATTGATGTATAAGGAGTAGCAACAGCAGCTTCAGTATCTACTTCAACATAGAGATTATTAATCTGCCAGTCATCCTGAAAGTCCGCATGATCGCCAGCATCTAATTCAATAAAATTATTTTCAGTACCAGAACTTATATCTATATCTAAACCAGTAAACTCAATATAGTGCCAAAATGTTCGTGGTGCATCAACGCCTACACCATCCTTAACAGTTACTACTGGATCAGTTAAATGACCTACAACACTCCCACCAATAGTTAATACAGCTTGCTTTATCCCTGCGGCTTTAACTTCAGGCGGACTTGTATCCATCAAGTCTGAACCTAAACTCGCATACCAAACTTTTACTCGCTTAATAGATTCCCCGGCTGTTGAGGGGACATCCTCAAAACCGAATTTAGCTTGCCTCGTAGCTGGGGTGCCACTCTGTTCACCACCTAAAGTACTATTAGTACCACCTGAGTCAATATCTTGGTTATAATAGTATTTATTTACTGTAAGCGTTTTATAATAGAAACCATCTGTAGTCGGCCCCAACCATTGGAACATTGGAGAAAGCGTAAGAGCTTCATCAGAGGTTAAATCTAAATTAAATGATGCCATTTATATCCGCCCTAAACTATTGACACTGCTGAAACATTATAAACATAAGATATACCGCCAACATTAATTACTATAAATTCATCGCCAATAACAGGTGGATCATCTAAATCATTCACATTTATGAGAATACGATAAGTGGAATTTGGTTGTTCTGGTGGAGAAAGGTTTTCAACATCAAATAATAGAGAACTAGTGGATGTAAGTGACTCGCACTTGTATATACTGGTATGCAAAACTCCACTGCCAAGTGTACCGCTGGAAGATACACCAAATGTACCCGACAACTGGGCCTTCAGGAATGAGCCACTACCAGTGGGATATCCAGATGCTGCCGTTGTGCAAAAACAAGAACTAAGATTATGTGTGTAATTCATTTAATTTCTTATATTTTAGTAGTTAGATCCGGCACCCATTATACCTGGACCCGAAGTGCTAGGAGTGTTTTTTGGAGTGTTTAGTTGATGATTACCGTTATTATCATGTGTTATATTTGGTAAAAGTTTTTTAAGATTTTCAGCTAATACACCTGGTAAATGACTCATTAAACTATCATTAGCACCACCAGCCGAATTAACATTAATCGTGCTCGTTATTTCGTTAGGACTTCCCTCTATAGCATCTGATAATCTACTAACTTGTTCGCTAGTGTCCTTAAGCTGTTGGGTCAAATTATCCGTAGCCTTAATATTCCTCTCTGTAACTTGATTTTGAGTATCATTAGCAGAATTAAGTTCTTTCTTTAATGTCTCTGCAAATGCATTATTTGCTTCAGTTATTATCTGCGTTGCAACCCCAAGATTACTAGCTTCCAACTCTGAACCAGTATTACCCAAAGCTCCCAATGTACGACCACTAGCCATCAATTCTCGTCTTAAAGAATTTTCTTCCGGAGTTGTACCAGAAAAGATCCTTGCCTGTTGCTGTGACAGACCAGCAGTTCTAGCAGCACTAAACAATTCAGTAGATGATGCACCCTGATCTTGTAGACTCTTTAGTCCAGCTCCTACAGCAGAGGCATCTAATGATCTAATTAAAGCCGTATTACCACTCTTTAATGCTGATGCCGCTGCCGACGCACTTTGCTGTTCAAAGAATGCTTCAGCATCACCAGACAACAATGCATCAATAGCACTTCGCTCAAGAGCATTTTTCTGTTTAATAATATTCATTTCCTCTTGGATTAATTTAATCCTTTGTCGTGTAAACTGAATTAATGCATCATTTGCTTTTGATATTGCTGGACCTCTAGCTGCATCGACACTTACACGACCACCACCAGTAACCTTTTGATTTAACTGAGCATTTCGATTCGCCAGTCTTCTACTAGCACCTATAATATTTCCTGTACCAGTACCACCCAAGCCACCAATACCAGCGTCTCTTAATCGCAGATTTGCTTGATTGGCTCTCGCACCTAATTGATCTTGAAAACTTAATCTTCTACCACCAGCCTGTTGTATAACTTTGGCACCCTCAAGTTGAAGATCAATAGCCTTACTTTGTGCTGCTATTAATTTTTGTTCTTGTGCCCGACGTTGAGCGGTTAACTTATTAATCAACTTTTCATGTTTAACAAATGCTTCACCCAAAATCCGTAATGGTTTACCGGCTGCATTTGCCGCTTTGGCTAAACCCTCTACAACTTTAGACTCATCAACTGTACCATTGACTGTGGCTTCCTTAATAACAGACTCAAGAGAACCATTAATAGTCTTGGTTAAATTAGCTCCTCCACCACCTGTAAACTCGTTTTCTATTTCTCCAGTAATTGTTGTTACAATAGCTTCAATTTCATTTTTCTTAGTTTGACCTCTAGTCAATTGTGCTCCAGCGATTCTTTCTGACAAACGAGCACTAAACTGAGCACCAGCACGAGATGAATCAATAGATCTGTCAATAACACCTCTAGCTGATCCTGTAACACCAATACGATCCAGTCGAGAATTTATATCTGCTTTAATTTCATTAAGAGCATTTTCACCATCTATACTCTTACCAAAAGTACTTGTGCTTGTTTCTAAAGTCTTAAATGCCGCTTCTAATGAACTACTACCCGCTTGGAATCTGGCTACTACATTTTCAACAGCAGTACCTGCTCGTACAGTAGCACCTCCGATTCTCGCAGCATCAAGATTAATCTTTATTAATTCTCTTTGGGCCGCAGCAACTTTAAATGCAGCAATAGCGGCTTCTTGATTAGCCTTCGTCATGTTTGCAGTTTGTGCCCGTAACTGTTTCATACTTTCAGCAGTTGGTCCAATAACATCCACTGCTAATCGTAATTCTTGCTTACTAATTTCAGCTTTTAGTTTGGCGGCTGTGTCTTCATCTGTAATAAATTTCTTTTGGTTTGATCTCGCTCTTGCTAATATAGCATTAGTTTGTTGGATGGTGGCAGCAGCACTGCGTGAACCTTTTGAGAATCTATCAAAGTCTTTATCTAACTCAGCTAAATTCGCACCAATACCTTTTTGTGCTATTTCAGCGGTATTATCTGCATCTCCTACAAAAGTACTACCTACTACTCCACCAATAGCACCAATAATGCCACCCCCAATAGCACCCGCCGTGACTGTGATTGGTGCAAATATACCTCCTGCGAGTCCAGCAGCAGCACCGACACCAATACCACCAGCAATACTACCAAGAATAGTACCCCCTTTCACCCCCCTATTAGTTGCAGCATCTGCTTGCCGCTGTGCGGCTACTGCTCCTTCTACATCACCTAGTTTAGCGGCAGCATCAGCAGATCTTTGGAATGACTTAGCAAATATACCCGCTACAGCATTCACAGCTTGAAATGCAATAACAGCTCCAGCAATAGCCAGACCAAGGGGCTTGAATTTGCCCATCGTATTAGCTACGGCTGAAGCTGCAACAAGACTTGTAGTAAGCTTAATTGAAGCATCAACCGAATCACCAACAGCATCACCATATTCACCCAAATTTTCCCTAGCAAAGTTAGAAGCTGTAGCTAAACTTCCAGCAGCAAGACTCAATGCAAGTAATCTGTTAGTTGCTTTTTCTGAAGAATTTTTACTAGGACCAGTATCTTTACTTGAGGTTGAGGTTGAGGTTGAGGTTGAACTAGGGAGATCTCTAACATTTGTAACACCAGGAGGCAAAAGACCATAATTATGTCTACCCTGAGTAACGACACCACCAGCCTCAAAACCAACAGGACCACCCTTATTGAATCCAACAACACCTTGCTTATTCATTCTATTAAGATTAGAAGAACCAATATTACTTGCGGCCTTCTTGTTAATAACAAACTCACCCGGAGTCAACATAGCGGGGACAGTATCAGACCCGGAAATACCACCACCGGAATTTGCAAATTTTAAGCCTTGTAACTGATTTTTATTTATATCATTCGTGATCTTCTTAATAATACTTGCTAATGCAGCAGGACTATTAGTTCTCTTCGCATCAGCTTTAATTAATGAATTTATACCCTCATTACCAGATGAAAATAAATTAGCTAATGTTTTTTTGGATCTTCCTATCGAACTAGACGGAAAATCAAAATTCGATGTATTACCAGCCAGTTTAGCACCAGTAATGCCCTGAATAATACCTTCAAAAATAAAACCTTCAGTAGTGGCTGAAGCATTTCGATCTCTAGCTATTGTTCTGCCAGCCTGTTTTACTTTTTGTGCATTGAAATCAATTGTAGGAATAACGTCAAGGATTCTATTTATAGGTTCAGCCGCTCCCTCAACAGCTCTAAATAAACCTTTTCTTGTTTCTCTCTTGACTACCTGTGCAACCCCGGCATTTTTCTTAAGGTCTCCACCACCAGGGAAAAATCCCTTAATAACACCACGAAGAGAAGTGGAAACAGGATTTACCTTAGCAGCTCCAGAAGATATAGACCTATCTATTCTGCGTGCTACTCGTGGATCTTGTAATGCTAAATCTGCATCTGGTTCACCAATCTTCTTTTTTAAAGTATTAGATTTTGTGAATTGTGAATCAGAAAGTTTACTGTTTAGTTTTTTACCTTGTGCAATACCTTTTCTTCCAAATAGCAATCTCTGTTGGGCACCTCTAGTTCCAGATGTTAATGCTTGTTTTCTTAAAGCAGCTTGGTTTTTCGGCCCTTTCCCTAACAACCTTAAAGCACGAGGATTTTGAACCCCAATACTTGTATTAACAGACAGATCCCGCTCACCCTGTTCAGGTCTCAAGAAAAATCCACCAATAGCACCTCTATTAATAACGATACCACCTTTAGCATACCGATTCTCATTCATCTGAGCAAGAGTGCCAGAACCAATCTTACCAACACTACTCTTCTTAATTACAAATTCACCCGGAGTCAACATGGCAGGAACTGTATCTCTATTACCAGTTCCAGGAACAACACCGCCACGAGCAAAGCCTATTGGACCACCTTGGTTTCTTTTAAGACCACCACGAAGACCACCCAACAATCCGCCGAGTCCACCACGACCCGCAAAACTAGCAACACCCAGGGTTGCAAGTAAAGGCAATATATCATTCAGTGCGGATAGAACTTTGGCGAGTGCCGAAGCAAAATTTAAAGCAAGACCAACAACTAATTTAAACGAGGAGCTATCTGTAAACTCCCTAATCAAGGCAAGATATTCTTGTCTTACTTTTTCAATCTGAACTCCTAAAGCTTGCTGTGCTGTTGCAGCATCTTTAGCTAAAGAATCTTGACCAGTTTGGGCAACCTTTAATGCCTCCTGTGCTACAGCAAATTGCTGAATCAATGGAATCACTTTACCAATTTGTCGGAATCCACCAAGCTCTTCAGCAATTCGAACGAACTGTAAATCCCCTTGAGGTAGATCCGCAAATGCTTTGTTTAATGCCTCTACCGCTTTTGTGGGTCCAACGAACCTTCCTTCAGCATTAGTTAATTCAACTCCAAGATTTTTCAAGAATGCTATTGTTCTTGGACGTTGAATACGAGTGAAGATTGTTCTTAAACCAGTAGCAATAGACTCGGACGACTCACGAGTCGTTGCTCTCACAGATGTGAATAAAGCAAGCAGTTCATTTAGACTACCACCAGCAGATCTAAATACACCACCTACACGCTGAACAACACCAATCAAGTCACCAGACTCAACAGCAAACTGACCAGCAATAGCATTGATGGCACCCAACTGACCTTCAAGAGCAGCAGCACCTTTGCCAAACTGATTAAAGATCGCAATAGCACCTTCAGCGGTTCGACTAATATCATCGAATGTTGGTGCTAAAGCAGTTTTAGCTAATGCAGATAATGCGACTTGTAAATCAGCAGCCTGAAAACCAGCCTGTGATAATTGTCGCGAAACGCTAATTAATGATGAAGAAGAAACACCTAAAGTTGTAGAAAGATTAGTAATCTCTTTAGTCAACCCTTTTAGTTCATTGAGGGTTTTACCAGTAACCTGAGATACTTTAACTAATTCTCTCTGGAAAGAAATAGCTTCATCTACAGCGGCCTTAATTCGAGTAGTCAATGCACTAACGGCTCGCGTGGCAAGTGCTAAACCAGCGGCTCGTTGTGTAGCTATTTTTAGATTAGTAGCGAAAGTGGTAGCAGACTTACTAGCATTTTTCAGCTCTTTATTAACCCTGCGAACTTCATTTGTAGTTTTCGCAGCACCTTTCGCTTCTAATTGCACAGAGACACCCGAAAGATCTCGACGTATTCTATCGACAACTTGACGGGTGTTTGTAGGAGCTTGTAGTTGTATCTGTGCTACTAATGAAAATTTTTCAGCCATTGACTTAAAGTCTTTCTAAATAGTTTAAGCCAAGACCTATGTTGTACTATCTGATTTCACTGTTCTCTTAGATCTTGTCGCGGTAGTTTTCTTTTTAGCCTTTGGTTTAGTCTTGGATTTATACTGTATATCAGAAATGTATAAACCATCTTCACTTAATCGGTTACCTTCTTTATCTACCCATTCACCTTTATCATTAATATATTTACCATCTTCATCTATTTTTCGACCGTCAATATCAACCAACTCACCCTCGTCACCAACCAAGCTTAATTCTTCATTGACTAAATCATGATCAGTTAACCATTTATTTTCTGGTAAATTCTTTTCATAACTAGTATCAAGATTATACATCATCTCTGCCAATTTAGCAGCAGCCATAAATGAAATACTATCTGAAGATTTCATATTATAAGCATCAATGTTTTTATACACTTTTTCTCCATTTTCGTAGTGTGTACAGAATGCAACTAAATAATCGAATTTTGCGTTATCAGCAATTGATTCAGCAGTATTCTCCTCAAGTTGAACTTTCTGTGCAATTAGCTCTTTTAATTCTATTCTTAATTCCCTAATTTGGATAGCAATAGATCTACCATCATCAAGATCTCTGGTTTTTTGCTTACCATTTCCTAAATATAAATCCTTCTCAAGGGCGATAATTCGTTGAGTTAGTTCATCATATTGTTTATCCTTGTCTTTAGACCATAAACCCCTATCATTCATCATTTTATGGAGTTCAGCCTTTGTTAGGATACCATCTATAAGGCATTGATTAAATACCTTCGCACGATATCTTTCAGACATAGAGACAATTTCATTAGAGGGATTTTTAATGAAAATATTAACTTCCTTCTCTGTTCCATCCTCCTCCACGAGCGGCACTTTGATTAATTCTCTAGACATAATATTCCTTCCTTAATTAGATTTAACTGGTATATTCACTTGATATTTCAACCAAGTTACTTCATATTGATTTAGTTCAGCATCTACATTTCTAGCCTGAGTATTTCCTTTATCTAATATCTCAGATCTAACCTGCTGGTAGGTATCATACATAGCCTGTTGCTGTTCTGATAAATCCCCGTCAGACTCCCATAAAAATGAAAAATGCTCCTCGATAGAACTCAAAGCACCAATCATGGTAGTTTCCACCTTTTTCTTTAGGATTTTCGATAACCTTTCCTTTGAATTAAATTTATAGTTATCTTCCCTAGTTTTCTTATACTCACCCTGTTGTTTGATTAACTTATCATATTGATCCATATTTATCTCCTAAACTTATCCTTGTATTGTTGATTCAGTTGATTTCTAATTTTCAATTTTTCGTCTGGAAGATCGTGTTGATTGACTGGACCATCAGATTTTCGAATAGTATGTAATCTTTCTTTCTTCGTCATTGTAGCATTTACATCATTCATAGTCTCAATGCGTTCCGCATCATTATTCGATCCAGCCATTAAAAAGATTTCTCCAGCACCTTGTGCTTTATCACTCATTCTACTCTCCAGTTCAGCTTGTACTCTTTCTCGTTCTCGTTTCTTCTTTTGTATTATAGTCCAACCATCTAATAAATCGTCATCATTAATAACATCTTCGCCGGGAGCATCAGGAGATTCATAAATATTGTCATACATGCGTGACCATGCCAATAAGTTTTTTTGATCTGTAGATAATTCCCTGTCTTTATTAGCGAATAAATTAAATGTATTACAGTCTTTTAACATCCAAAATGACCGCCAAGGATCTTCCCTTGCAAGCTCCCTGATTGTATTTTCTGAACATACTAAGTTTTGATAACGTAACCATACATCCCTACTGGATATATGAGAAAAATCATATAAATCTGAGCCAAGAAAAGTACATCTTTTTATTAAGAATAATGCTTTTTCTAAAAATGCTATACCCTCACAAGTAATATCTTGATGTGAAAACTTCTTACTGGCATGTTCACCAATTTGTTTCTCACCAGCCCTCAGATATAATCTAATTTTTTCTCTCTGTGCCTCTTGATTTCTATGATTATAAATTTCCATCTTGAGTTTTTCGACATCTTTTTTTAGTCCAGATAATTTTTCTTCATCTGCCTCAGTCCACAAATCCCTTTCCATCATCCATTCTATCATTTGATCAGAAGTCTTAATACCATCTGATAATGATTTACTTAAGGATCTAACATACAGCTCTTCAGCTTCAAACTGTTCATCGATTGTTGGTGTAACGATTTTGAGTTTAAAATTCTGATAATTTATAAAATATTTACCAGATCTAATCCTGTATACAAAAAACTCCCGCTCATGCTGTTTCATAGCGAAACCTCATAGCGGGAGTGTAATATATCATAATAAATCCTTCCTACACTAACGACACACTTGCTCCTATCCAAAATTAGCTATCGCAAGTCGTTGTGTTATTCCTTGGTAGTAAAAGCCTACCATTATTAAATTTGATTAAATCCAATATAATCACCAGAAAACTGGACATCTAAATCATTGAAGTTAGTATAACTATACGATGTACTTACATTTCCTCCGGTGGCATCGCCTCCCCCGTATGAAACACTTGTTAGACGGTTTTTAGCACCTAAGTCAAATGCATGTCCACCTCGTAATTGAATAAAGATACTTTCTTCTTGAGTATTATTACCAGAAGAAGTAGATGCATGTAACGCTGGATCGCCTTCTTCATAAGCAAACACAAAGTCACCAGAAGTTGTAATAGCTTCGATTTCACATGTTACTTCGATTGGGAAACCAGCAGGACGATAGTAAGGAGTTTTCTTACCAAGCTCGAAGACATCTTCTCGTGAGAAGTCTGTATTAATGGAAACATTCTGAACATGAATACCAATCCCACTACCAAATGCTCCAGTATCATCTTGAAGGTGTGCATTACCAACAGCAGTACCATTGACACCTCTAACAGATGCAGGGAAGATACATTTATTCAGCATAACATCTTCGCGTCTTTGGATACCACCAGAAGGATTAGCTGCGTCACCTAAAGCAAGTGGTGAATCACTTCCAGAGAACGCATCAGCACCTTCTGGACCTATTCTACAAGAAGCACCAGTTAACCACTGTTTGTTATTACCAACAAGACTAACAGATTCAGTAGCAAACCCATCAACTGGGATGGTATAACCCACACTACTCACAAACATGCCAGAACAATAAACTTCTACTTCTGGTTTCCCACCATTAGGAGTTGCTGAACCAATATTGTTAGCACCTTCATCAAAAATACCCAATCTTAAATCGCACTGTTGTTTAGATCTGTTTGTAAGACCAGAATTCGCTGGTGAAGAACCTGCAACACCAGTAGTTGCCATATGATATACTAAAGGATAACCATCAATAGCTTTTTCAATAGTTACTTCAATATCTGGAGTACCTTCGATATTTTCATAAATTTCAATTTGACCAAGCTCAAATGCTTGTTCAGGATTAAAAGTGGTAGTCATAGATACACTTTGTACACCATGTACCATATTCGCTGTCATAAGGTAATTATCAGATGTGTCCGGACCAGGAGAACCAACCCCACTAACCACACCCATATTACTAATGGCTACACCTTGGCAGGCATAGAATATTCTATTGTTACTAGACATTTATAATCTCTCCTTTAAGAAAAAAGATCTTGTTATTAATTTATACACTAAAAATGCTATATATTAGTTTTAACACCCTCTGTGGTAACTCTAACTATACCACCATAAATATTACTATCAAAAGTATTCATTTCTTGAACTCTCACATTAGAAAATCTCATTTTACCACCTGGATATGTTGACACTAAATCTGGATATCTCAATGCACCAGCAATGGGAACACCACGATAATCAAGTGGAAATCCAGAATCAGGATGGCTGGAGGCTAAGTTTATAGCATTTGTATCTATCAAATGAATTGTTTTATCACTCTGTAATGATACAATATCCACTAATTTGTTTCTTGTTATAGAATCTTCCGCTAAACAATGAAAAATAATATCCGTATAGACGAATTGTCCACCACCTAATCCATATCCTTTAAATGTTCTACGAGGAACTAATTCCACAGCAATTGATGGTAATTGCATTCTCATTTCAGGAGGTAAATCCCAAGATCCATCATTAGTATTCTTAAATGTGTCGTCAGGTTCTAAAGTGTTTTTTTGTATCTCTCTTAACCAAGGTATATTAGTAGCATAGGTTACATTAATCCATTTATAACTGTGTTCTACTTGCACAGTAGATCCCGTGGGAATTGCTGTATCAAAAATAACCCTGCCATTAAAATGATCGACATAATGAGCATATTCACCTGTAATATCTGAAGGCTTAAAGACACCATTAATGTATACACCAGAAATACCTGGTTTGTTATCATTGTCACCCACTAAAGGACTTGGAGAGTAACTTACGCCGCTTTGCCAAACCCAATTTTTTCTAAAACCTTCCCAGGCTTGACCAGAAGCATAATGCTCATTTGAAGAAAGTCTTAATAAACTATAATCATTTCCATTAGGTGATAACTCACCACTTGTAGTATTAAAGTAGTTACCTTTTTCCAATAAAGCCCAATCAAAGTATTCAACGATACCATCTAAAATATCATTATTTAGAGTGGAATCAAATACACTATTGAAGCCTTTTAATTCTTGAAAATACTGACTCATTTTATGCCTTAAGTAACTTACTTAATAAAGTAGTTAATTGTTTCTGCCTACCAGTAAATGCTCTTGTAACAAAGTTGTCATCTACTGTTCCAGAGAAACTTGGTTCTACTCTAAAAGAACGACCCAGCTTCATAGTTCCTCCGTCTGACCTACCACCATCACTTGGAACATACTGATAACCAGTGATAATAACTTGGTCACCCTCAGTTAATAACCAATCTAACCAGTGAAGTTGTTGTAGCTTTTCAGTAACAACTATACCAGAGGATAATGATATTAAATTCTTGAAATCTGTAGGTTGAATAGAAAAAGATATACCACCAGAAAGATTTACTTCAGATATAGGAGTAATACTTACAGATATAGATTCTGAAATGGCACTTATAATATCAGATACAACTACTGCTGATTGACCGGGACGTAACCCAAATTGTGCATTTAAAGAACCATTCACTCCATCAGAATTCAAACTAATTATTTCTGGTTGTTGTGAAATCCAAGAAGGAATGACCCTTTTAATATCATTCTGAACGATTTTTGCCCTTCTTTTAATTAATGAATTAAACCTACGAGCAATAGATTTATTGATTTTTTTGATAATATCATTATCGCTCTCTAATAACTTAATACTTAGCATTATGATCTATCCCAAAAACACCCAAAGTATCTATTTTTTCTTAAGCCCATTGGAAATGCTTCTCCTGCTCGTTTAAACCTCATCTCTTGAGAATCTTTAATTCCTTTGTGAACGATAAGCTCTTTAGATTTTTTTATCTTGTCTAAATCTGTAGCAAAGAAAATTGTTTGTATACCATTTTCAGGTGTTACAATGTCTCCACCTACTTTAATCCAACTCTTGCTATCCCAAT
>VTLG01006915.1_pt1 | contig 12895 bp, 19 predicted proteins | sample 4694571 | NCBI WGS metagenome assembly VTLG01 (sample SAMN12604809, study PRJNA352737) | marine metagenome | biome: ENVO:00000447; feature: ENVO:00000209|ENVO:00000569|ENVO:01000036; material: ENVO:00002151; isolation source: viral sequences binned using virsorter ... | reverse complement strand
TAGCCCAGCTACTGCTACAGAATTAGCACCTAGCCCAGCTACTGCTACAGAATTAGCACCTAGCCCAGCTACTGCTACTGAATTAGCAATTAGCCCAGCTACTGCTACAGAATTAGCACCTAATGTAAATACTGTGGCAGAAACTCAAGTAATGCCACAAACACAACAAACACAAATACAACAAACGCCAACACAAGCTACTACAAAAAATGGTGCTATACCTAGTCCAGCAACACCTATAAAACCTCCAAAGCCTAATATTCCAAATGGTAATAATGGATTTTCGCCAAATGGAAACGGAGAAATAAACCCTAAGCGTGTTGAGTGGAAACAAGGTAAAGTTTATAAAAATGTAGATTTACAAACAGGTAAAGAACAAACAACTTTAACGCCTGTAGGATCTGTTAGAACAGGCTCAACTCCTAAAGATACATTTACAGTCATTGAAACTTCTAGGCGCTCTCCTAAAGTGCGTAGAGTTGATATAGGAAAGACTATAGCGATTGTTTCAAGTGGCGGAATAGCTTTTGAACCTGATATAAGCGTAAAATCATTTAGATTCAAAAGCACACAAAAAAATAAAAGTAAATCTAAAACCTTAATAAGGAGTGAAAGATTATTATGAAAGACAACGCCTCATTAATAAGTTTAGTTATTATTATATTTACTTTATTTTATGTATTAACTAATTCATTTGCTGAGTGGAGTTCCTAAAAATTAAAATCCATTTGAGGAGTTAATTTAGAGGTATCCATAATATACATATCGGAGTGTTGTTTTGAGGCATTTTCCATATTTGAATAATGTATGTAATGTTCCATAGCCGTATATGTACTCCACCCCCCCAATTCTTTTATTATATTTAAAGGCACGCCATTTTTTACCATTTGAGAAAAACAAAAACGCCTTAAAGCGTGAGCGCCAAAACTAGCATTAATAGGCGCTATATTTCTCATGTTTACTTGTTTTTTTACTTCTCTCATAACTGATCTTATAGCCGTTGATGTCATTCTATCTCCTGAGGAATCGGAGAATAAACAGGGATCTATATCTTTTCTAACTTTGATGTAAGAAGTTAGAGGATCAATAATAGTATTAGGTATTCCTATTATTCTTTCCTTATTGCCTTTACCTAATATGGTTATTTGTCTTAATACTGTTTGGTTTTGAAATATTTGATCTTTATTAATTTTTATTAATTCAGATACTCTAACTCCTGTAAAAGCCATAAAGTAAATTAAAGCGTGATTCCTTAATCTTATTCTTGTTGTTGATCCTACATAGCTAGCTGAAATTATAGCCTCTGAAACTTGTTCCTCTGTTGGTGGGGGGATATATTGTTGTGTAACTCTTAATCCTTTTATATCCTCCCATTCAGATTTATTTTTAGTAACGTTTCCAACGGTTATATGATATTTAGATACTGCATGTATTCTATTTCTAATACTTTTTATTGTTGCTGGTTTAGGTGGAGATTTTTTATTCCTAGCATTTGTAGAGCTTCTAAATTGTAAATAACTTAAACAATGTTTTGTTTCTACATTTTCTAAAGTAGTAATATTTAAAACGTCATAACAATATTTTCTGAATCTAAAAGCCTCTATACAACAATTTTCAGCGTAGATTGGCGACATTCCCATTTGAACAGTAGCATACACATAAAAATCTTGTAGAACTCCGATATCACTCCATTTCTTTTGGATTGAGCGATTATAAATTTGGATATCCTTATTTGTATTTATTGCAGATCCATGATCAGGATCTTTTGTTGTCTTAAAAATTATATTACTAATTTCCCCATAATTATAATAATTATTCCTGTTAAGGTATAAATTTTCTTTATTATCCCTTATGTTTTTGTTTAAATGATGGGGTATCAAGTCACATCTCCTTTAAAGTGTGGACAACTGGGAAACACACTTATTATGTGATTAAGTTCGTTTTAATCTAGTTTTGTTGTAAAGGTAATATTCCTGTCAAGGAGGAGATCGGCAGTTCGAATCTGCTCGGGATCGCCAAAACTTTTAGTTTTAGTAATCATAATCTCCCTGTTTAAAGATATTCCCTAATAAAAGATCTTACCTTATTTTGTTTTTCCGTTTCTAATTCTGATAAATCTGCTAAGAGTTCTAAATCTACTTTTTCATTTATTCCACTCTCAATATAACCAGCTTTTATCCAAATTAGAGTTGGTGTTGTTTGCAATAATTTAGCTAACTTTTTTACATCATTAGCTTTCGGAGTTTGCAAAATACCCCGTTCTAATTTATTTAACCAATGGTTAGATTTTCCGATAATTTTTGCCATTTTTCTCTGACTTAAGCCTAAATCCTCGCGTTTTTCAGCTATAAATTTTCCTAATTTTAAAGTTGGCAATTCCTTAACCTCTTTTTTGATAACCATTTTTCCCCCCTTTTTTTTTGTTATTTAATTCCTTGACAAGGAGGGGTTTATAAATAAATCTTACCATTAAATGCGTAACAATACACAACATAACGCAATAAAACGACAAAAAGAAGTATTTATTATTGGGGTTGATTAATACATATTTAATTGTATAATGGGTTTAATTAGTAGACAAAAACACATTAAAAACTGAGTATATGTTAAGATTATCAAAATATTACAATGCTACAATTTCAGTAACAGAGTTAAGCGAAATATTAACCTATTCTATAGAACATACTAGGCGAATATTAAGACAAAATCAAATAGAGGGCGCAATAAAACTAGATAAGCGCTGGGTTATTCCCATTGATTCAGTACAAGAATATTTATATAACAGAGCCTACAAAAACGAAATGAAAACTTATCAAACTTTAGGCGTGTATACACATGATTAATTTTTTAGCTACTCGTATTACCTCAAAGTCTTATTCGTTTGTAAATAACTTTTTGCATACTTTTTGTTGTCGAACTAATCATACGAGTAGCTATTTATTATTTAGGGGTAGGTGCGCAGTAACCTAATAAGATCGGTTATTCCCAGCACCATAAAAATTAAATAGAGTCGACATAGGAAATCAAGTCCATAAGGCTAGAGATCGAGCAACTTCTATTGTTATGAGGTTGTGTAGGGTTCTAGGGGTAGTTTGAACTATTTACTACTTACGATAAACGCAAAAAGCAACGGAGTTATTATAACTGGAAACAGGGTGCGTAGAAATGGCATATCAGCAAGAGTGTTAATCATAGCTTTTCCTGATAAGACTTTTAGAAGTCACTAAGCCTAACAATTGGCAAAACTGTCAATAGGGGGGGTAGGGAACGCTTTATTTCCTATAATCTCGGCTCTTGTTGACAAAGAGTGCTTTAGCCTCTGAAGTCATCAATCGGGTTTTTGTATAGAAAAGGAGAATAAATATTATGCCTAAACCAAACTATAAACGTAATAGAGATATGTTTAACGCTTATGTTAGAGGAAACACTATGACAAAGATAGCTACAAGCTACGGAATAAGCAAACAAGCAGTTTCAAAAATTATAAAAAATGTAAAGAAACATGACCGGGTTGAGGGGATTGAGAGAGGTAAATTAATTCTTACCTCTAAATAAAAAGCCTTAGAAACAGACTAAGGCTTATAAGTATTAGTTATTAGAAAGGAATAACCAATAATGAATACTATTATAAATTATCCCATACGTTATAAAAAACTATGCGGAGGCTCAGGAGAGCCATTAATTATGAGCGATTTTAAATTTATTTGTCCAGCCTGTACTAATGAGGTTGCAATAAAACTAGATCAAGAAGTAGTTAGCAAAAGGCATTATCCAAACGGGAAAGCAATAACATTTAAAAAAAATAACTCATTAGATAACTATAAAAATCTTAACGCTTTTATAGATAGATATAACGGGGTTCAATCATGAAAACTCCTAAATGTATCAAATGTTCAAAATTTACAAGCTATGAAAATCTAAGAGGAGATTTTTGTTATAACTGCTATGTAATAACTAGAGCAGAACAAATTATTGAAAGAAACCATTTAGCAAATTATGATTATTCAAGGAGAGTTAGATCATGGTAGTTAAGGGAAGTTATAGAAACGATTGGATTAAGTGCGATTGGTGTTATAGATTAACGCCTAAATATAAATCAACTAATAACAATAAAGAAATTTGCTTTGTATGTTATGACAGGCAAGGGGGATTTGATAATTTTAAATGGCAAGAAAAATTTAAAGCTAGAGGATATAAATAAAAAAAGACATAAAGGAGAAAATAAAATGAACTCAATAGATAACTTAAATATAAAACATGAGCAAGTTGCATATACAATAATTGAGGATAAAAGAATAATATTAAAACCTAAAATTGGTCAAGTTGTATACGTAGAAATAAATGGGTGGACATATTTTATTGATGATACAACTGGAGAACAAATAATGACTAAATGGGAAAATGATATGTGGACAGAAGAAAAGGATAAAAAATAAATAATTTTATCTGTATCTATAAACTGAGGTTAAACCAATTCCTAAAGTTCTTGCAATATCAGTAGGACTTATACCTAATTGGTTTAGCCTCTTTATTTCTTTAGCCTGAATTTTAACTTTTGTACTCCTAGACTTAGAATATTTACCCTCTTTTTTAGCTTTAGCAATTCCCTCTTTTTGTCGCTCTAACATTATTTCTCTTTCGAAGTCGTTTATAGATCCCATAAGACTTAATAATAATTTACCAGTTGGAGTAGAAGTATCTAAATTCATATCCAATATTTTAAAAGTTACTTTTTTATTTTCTAATATATCTAAATTTTTATATAAATCATTATTAGATCTAGCGAATCTTGATAATTGAGTAACTATTAAAGTATCTCCAGTTCTAACAAACTCTAAACATTTTTTTAATTCAGATCTATTTGCATAAGCTGAAACCTGTTCTTTAAATATTTTTTCGCATTTATTTTCTTTTAGCTTTTTTACTTGATGTTCAAATCCAGCCTCTTGCTCTATTGTTGATGTTCTAGCATATCCGACAATCATTTTCATTAACCTCCTAGACTTATTGAAAATTTTATTTTTTTCACTAATAACTATGTTATTGGTAATCCTTTTTTTGTTTTCTTTATACCCTCCCTTATTGGGTAAGTTGACATTATAAATAATGCAGTTGTCATATATTGAATTTCAGGTCTTATTAATAAATCCTCAGTAAATAAACCTAGTAGTAACAAACTAATAAATATATTTCTATTTATTTTCTTTTTATAAAACATATAAATTAATAAACCAAATAAATATATTGAAATAATTCCTAACTCGTAATAACTAAGTAAATAAAAATTATGAGGGCGCTGAATTCCAGTAGCTTTTAAATATCCTCCTAATCCATAACCTAAAATATTAAATCCGGGTTTATTATATTCAGGAGGGTTTTCAAAAGAATCTATTACTAAATCTCTAGTTCCATTTTTTGAATCAGCTACTAAAGTTGAATATCTAATCTCTATGCTAGTTTTTATTCCTGACGGTGTAAATCTAAAGGTTGAATCTTTAGCAAAAATAATAACTAGCATAGATAAAAATAAAAGCGCAGCGCTCATAAATAATTTTTTATTTTTACTTATTAGAGAATATATAAGAGTAATAAAAATAGTTGATCTAGTTAGAGAGCCAACTAAATATATACTTGCAGTTATCCTAGAATATTTATTATTACTCATAAGAAACATTAATAAACCAATTTCTCCTAATAAATAGGCATTTATCATAACTCCTTTTGCTCTTTCATGACTAAATAAATCAAACGGAATAAGTAAAGTTTGAACCAATAATAAAGAACATATTAAAAGAGGTATATATTTTTTATATTTGTTATTAATTGCATAATTTACAAAAATACTTAAGAATAATAGCCTAAATGTAATAATTATATGTAAATTTGGATTTTCACTAAAAAAAGAGGCAGTTACTAAAAACAAAATGAATAATATTACCTTTTTAGGTATCCTAACGCCCTTATAAGTTAGATAAATTCCTAAAATTATAAAAAAGAGATCAGAAATTACCCATAAAGTAGAAATTGATCCTATTCCTAATAAAATAGCGCCTAAAAAAATCATAAACTACTAACATAATCAACTATAGGGAATCTCCCTGACTGTGCTGGATATTCTTTTATTCCAAAACCTTTTAATATAGATTTTATTTTTCTAAAATCCCATTCAGGAAAATTTTCATATTGTGTCATAAGTTTTTGAAGTTGCCTTAAAGTAGTTGCCTCTTTTTTTTCTTTAACTAATAAAACTAATAATTGTTCAAATTGATCAACATAATCAAGTTCTCTTTTTTTTCTAAAATCATCAGATGTAATAAACATTGACTCAGAGGCGCTAACTTTAAAAGTAGTATCAGATAAGCCGTAATATCTATGCGCGCATAATTCGGCTTTTGCTAATTGTTTTCCAGCCTGTCTTGTTTGCGCTTGATAAGTTACATCATAAAATATATTATGCCTTTTTTTGCTTTTTCTACAATCTGTACTGTATTGAAATTTTTGTCCATTTTCATTTAATAAATATTTATTTTCTTGATGATTTTCTTTAAAATAACCGTCTTTGTGACCGTCACACAAATTGGCTTTTATGTATTTACCATTTTTATTAACATAATCTTTATTTACCCAATTAGATTTTCCTGATTGAGGTAGAATATCTATAATAATATCTGTTTGCGCTTTTATAGAATAGGATAATCCGTTTTCATTTTGTGTAGTCCAAATTATAGATATTCCTTGATGACCAGCTTGCATTAAATTATTAGCTAATAATCTTTGAAATGCTGATCCTGAGGCTCTATTATCAAAAATAGTTTTAGCCTCATCAATAAACAATAAACAATTATTTAAATATTCTGTATCTTGTTCAGCTAGAAATGTTATATCATCTATTTTATATCCAAAGGCTAAATTTCCCATATGAAATATTTTCATTGGTTTATAATTAGGAAAATTATTTTTTTGATATTCGTTCCTATTCCATATATCAAAACATAATTTAGAGGCTAGTAATGTTTTGCCAGTTCTTTTAGCGCCTAAAATTCCTATAGTCATTGTTTCTCCGAGTAACGTATCTACAGGATCTATATGGTTTTCATTTATTGTAATTGTCACGAGTTTAACTCCATTAAATTACTTAATACAGAAATATTAGCTAATAATAACCCAGCTATAACTAATAATCCAAAACCTACCTTAACAACTTCTGGTCTTATTCCTGAGTAGAAATTCTGATTTAAAATTTCTATATCGCTAGTATCATTCATATATGAAATTTTATGAGGAGTAGCGTTTTCAGGAGGTGCTATAGTAAAAGGATTAAATACTATAGGTTCATTGATTTTTTGTTCGTCTATAATATATTCTTTCTTTTTTCCGTTTTGCCATAATGCCTCATTTGGTAAAAATTGTGCAAAGGCTTTATCCCAATAACTTATAAAAATTTCAATTTGTGCGTTAGGATCATCAGGAGTTAATATTCTACTAACTTTAATATATTTACTTTTACAATCTTGAAACCAAAAATAAAAGCTACCTACTAAACCTAACGTTAAAAAGAATATTGAAAATATAGGATTGCCTAATACTATTGAAAACAATCCAAACATTACTCCCATTATTAAAGATATATAAACCGTTGGCGTACCAAAAAAAGAAGTATGAAAAGGAGGAATTGATGTATTAGGAAATTCATTATCAATAAACATATCTTTTTTTATTTTATGTTCTCCCAGTTCTCCTATATTGTGTACTTTTTTTAAATGATCGTGTAGGTTATCACGCTTAATAAAAGTTGCAGAACAATTATTTTTAATACAAGAAATTCTACCTTTCATTAATTACCTCCTAAGCTTTTCTTTAAGGCTGGAATAATAATAGGTATACCCATAATTATTAAATTGACAACTAATGCTAATGAAACATAAGTAAATATTTTAGTATTTATATCAGAGTTTTCTTTTCCTCCAGCTTTTCTATTTGCCTCTAACTCATTATTTTTATTTAATATTCCTAAAATTTCTCCCTGTTCTTGCTTAGTAGGTCTTTTATCTCTATAAGATAAAGCAAAAGTTTTTGATAAATTTAGGGAGTATCCATCATCTGAAGTATGCCATTGAGATTGAAAAATTTTATTAGGAAACTTATTAGGAAAGAATCCAAATAAAACAGGCTCACTTACAATAACTTGATTTTGAGGGTTAGAAAAAAAAGCAAGATCATCAACTTGAAAAGCTTGTGATACTTTTAATGTTGCTATCTTTTCTATAATAGTTTTATTAGAATTAAATACTTTTAAAATCATTTAGATTCTCTCCTCATTAAATTACTTCCAAACTTTTTTAATGGGTTTAAAATTCTTTCATTAAATCCTACTGCACCTCCAGTAAATCCCATCAAAGCCTGTTGTCCGTTATGCCCTCCGATTGTAGTATTTCCGAAACCAGTAAATAAACCTAGCTGAGAGGATAAACTTAACTCAGCAGTTAAACCAATCTCGTCTGATATTTTTTCTCCTTTCATTTTTTTAATTTCTATATCTTTGCTCATTGATCGCGCCATAGCTGGAATTTGTTTCTCGTGATATATTCCACGTTTCATATTACTTATAAGATCTATTCCAGCACCCATGAAAGCGCTTTCAATTTTCTCAGCGTACTCATTATGATTATCATTATTAAAACCAACGGTAGAATCTAGGCTATGACTCATTGATTCTAATAAACTTTTATTATCATTATCCATAATTTCTCCTTTCCCACACGCGCACACGCACACGCGAGGGTAATTATTTAATTAGTAAGGTCATTTGATCCTTATACTCAATATATAAATCTAGATAAAACTATAAAAAGATAATAGTTAAGAATTTTTTTATATATTTTCCAACGATTATAACATAATTCGTAATATATGATTTTAGAATAGTAGGGAAATAGTGAATATGTATATAAAAAATAACATAATACGTTAATTTTGCTATATACTATGTACTTAATTCGTAATATTTAGATAAGATGGTTATATGATAGGTAAAGGTTTATCAGGAATAGTAATGTTAGGTTTAGGATTTATTCTCCTAGCCTCTACTCTACCTGACATGGTCACAAGATCTGAAACAGTAAGAACTAATCCAGCTAATCAAACAGGTTTAGCTTGTTCAACTGCTAGTTCAACAACTTGTGATATTACTCTACCTAATAAGCATGCGTATCCTGACGTAACTGGATTAGTTTTAACAGAAACTTCTCCTAGCTCAGGAGTGGTTGATAGCGCAACGTATACTATCGGATCAGATAGTAAAACAGTTTCTTTGACAGGTTTAACCTCCTCAACATCTTATGTATTTACGGCTGACTTTAAAACAGTTGACGCAAATATAACAGGCTCATTAAATCAATTGCTAAGGGCATTCCCATTATTATTAGTAATAGGTTTATTAGGAGTAGTTGTTTTTGGAGTACATAAAACTTATCAGAGAGTATAGGAAAAAAATAATATGAATATATCTCGTATTCAAGGAATAATTGGCGCGGTAGTAGTATTAGTAGCATTCTTAGCTATACTACCTACAATTATCTCTAGCACAGTTACGGCTGGTGCAACTACAGGAATTGGCGCTGCTGAAAAAAGCATAGTTGAATTGATTCCTTTGGTAGCGACAACTGGCGGCATAGCAATTTCCGGCTTGATAGCCTTTGCAGCCGTTAAAGGTAACAGAACTTAAAAAATATTATGTTTAGGCTAGTTTTTTGTAATCATACTAGCCTAAACAAATAAGGATAATAAATGACTTTTTTAATGTTAATAGTCGCTAGTCTTTGTTCATTTTGGTTAGCTGGCGAAATACAAACAAAAGGAGAAACGCTCATAACGTGGGCGTGTTATGGTTTAAGCGCCTCTTTTTTGGCTAGAGGATTTTTAGAGGCTTATTTTATAACCATTGGTAAAGAGGAATAATGAAACTAAAAACTCTAATTATATTTTTTCTTTTAGCTACTAGTTTAGTTGCTACTCCTGTTTTTAGTGCAAGCCAAACATATAACGTAAATATTAATGAGGCTTATGTTTTTAGAAATATATTAACTGATGAATCAATAAGTAATAACAATGAGGGAGATTTATTTATATTAGTTAGATACAATCTCCCAGCCTCCTCAACTGACTTAGCTAATGTAGATGAATGGTGCGCAGAAATTAGAGATAATACTGGTTGTACTTCTACAGGCTCAATTTATGTAGATCCAATATTTCCAAATACAATTAATGAGGGTGTTGCATTTGCTACAGTCTATAAAGATGGAATTGCAACCTCAATAACTCAGCAAGAACCATTAAAAAGGATAGGTCATGGGTTATCGGGAATTTATGTAGACGCTGGTCACAATATAACTTTTGGTAATGCTAGTACGGAAGTTTGTGTAGAATCCTCAACTACTAGACCAGATGGAACAACTTTAGTTACTCCAAAAACTCAAGATTGTTTATTTCCTACATGGGTAGGAGGTGTAGGCTCTCAATCTGATCAAAGGGATAGATTAGTTAATTTATTATCAGGATTAGGCTCTCCTATAAAAAATCTTGAAAGCGCTTTATATATGCCTCAATTCGCTTTGCTTTCTCCTTTAGGCAAAATAACACCTTTAGGAAGTGGTTACACTTCAGAGGCGTTAAGTTTTATGAGTAGCATTATTCCTAGCGCTTTTCAAATTGGTGCAGAGGCGGTATTAAATTCTAGTATAGCTACTCCTATTAATCCTGATTCCAGTTTCCAGCAAGAGTTGGATACCGCCTCAATCGATTTAAGAACAAATTTAGATAAGGTTGGAGGCGCATATTTAGGAATGAGTGGAGGCGCATTCGCAACAATATTTATGGCTGTTATTGGAATATTTTTAGCTGGTGCATTATATAACGCTACTAATAATGGTTATATGAGTTTAGTAGGCTTTACTTTACCAATGACTATAGGATTATATTTCAGAGCGCCTACTATATCAGCTATGTTTGGATTAATCGTAATTATGGGCGCATTTGCTATTTGGTACATGATAAGGAAAGTTCCTCAATGAGTTATAGATTATTAGCTGGTTTTAGTATGATATGGGCGTTAATGAGTATGCTGGGCTTTATTAGTGAAAAATCTTTAACGGATTCAGCTTTAGCATTTGATAATTTTCAAAATAATATATCAGTACCAACAACAATAACAATAAATGAACCTATAGTAGAGGAGGATAAAAACTTTATTGAGTCTACTGCTGATACCGTTGGTTCTTGGTTTGGATCAGTTGGAAAACAAATTTCTGAACCTTTCGAGTTTGCTAAGCAAGGAACAGGATATTTAAAAAATATAGTTCAAGTAGCTACACTTGACTTTGATTATCTTAATCAAGGTTGGTTACAATTTTTACGTTATTTTATGTTAGCTATGAGTACACCTTTAATATATATGGTTGTTCGGGAGGCTAGTCAGATGTTAGGTCAAATTATGGGAGGAATTGGAGGCGTGTTTAGAATATGATTTCTAAAATCAAAACTCCTAATAAATTTCAACTGGCAATAGCTTTAATTTTTGTTAGCGTGTTAATGCTTTATAATCCCGATTATAATAGTTGTGTTGCTCATGCCTCAGATAATAATATTAGTGATTTTTGTTATAGGTTAGATGTATCTGTAACTAATAATACTGGCTCTGATTTAACTAATAAACCTGTAAGAGTTGAGATACCAACATTATCTTTAATTTCAAATAAACAACTCCACAGAAACACTTGGGATTTAAGGCCAACTCAAGGTGGGTTTGGCAACGAAACTGATTTATTAACAATTAACACTAATAATAACCAATCTCCATTTTATATAACTTTTGAATCAATTCCTAAAGATGAAACTAGAATTGCACGTTTATATTTAGGAAACAATGAACAAAAAAGAAATCAAGGTATTATGTTTACGGGTAATGAAAACTTAAATCATGCTTATGATTCAAATTTTGCAATTACTAATAATTTAAAATTAGATGTTGAATTAGAGGTTTTAGATTCAACTGCACATACTGGAGATATTATAAAGCTTTGGAATTCTAATCAGGGTTATAGATTATCATTTTTAGATGATTCAGGAACGCTTAAATTAAGAGCAGAAGTTAACGGAGATGCCTGTAATCATACATGGGATACAAGCTGGAATAATACTAATAAATTAATTACTTACAGGTTTACTGCTGACTCAGGAAATGATTTATTTATTGATGTAGACGGGGTTAACGTTATGAGTTGTGATACTGATGAGTCAGCTATAACTATTCCTACTACTACTCTTGATATTGGAAATAATACTTTAAAAAATACAATTATTAGAGATATAAAAATATTTGATGGATCAACAGAAAAAGCAGATTATGGCTTTGATTTTAACACCCTTTCAGAAACATCTAAAACCAACCCTACATATTCAGGTATGGCTAATGATTACTCAAGTAATAACAAACATTTAACATATACATTTAATAGAGATCAATCAAATATAAACGCCTCTGTTGGTGGTTTAGTTTTTACTTCAAGTGGTGCTAGTGCTTTATTGGATACTCAAAATATAGATATTATTGGTGGAAAATTTGGTCAAGATATTTATACTAATACTGCTAATACCAATGCTTTTGGTTATGATATTTTAGCCTCAGGAATGATAAATCTAGGTATTCCAAATAATTTAGGTTTTACTTTATTTTTTACAGGCTTTGCTCTTATATTTGGTTTAGGTGCTTTTGTTTATACAAAGTCAATAACTATAACAATGTTTACAATGGCTCTCCCTTACACTTACGCCTCAATTAATGGATTTATTCCTTATTGGTGGCTAATTATTTTCTTATTGGTAATGGTTACGAGTTATG
>VTLG01015324.1_pt1 | contig 12898 bp, 17 predicted proteins | sample 4694571 | NCBI WGS metagenome assembly VTLG01 (sample SAMN12604809, study PRJNA352737) | marine metagenome | biome: ENVO:00000447; feature: ENVO:00000209|ENVO:00000569|ENVO:01000036; material: ENVO:00002151; isolation source: viral sequences binned using virsorter ... | reverse complement strand
CTCTCATCCTTTCTGTCTTCACGGGATGCTGCTATCTCCTTAGAGATATCCTCTCTTTCTTTTTGCTTTGCTTTCCTTTCTGCTTCAGCAGCTTTTCTTTGTGCTGCCATTTGCTTCATTCTATCCAGTGCTGCTTTACTCTGTTCCTTTGCTCTTTCAGAAGCAGCATCGGATTTCTGCTTCTGAGCACCAGCCATTGTAACACTCTTCTGCTTGAACTTTGCACCTTGCTCTCGCTGTCTCTGTTTAAGTTCTGCTCTGCGTGTTGCTAAATCTTCTGATAGTTGCTCAAAAGATTTCATTTACTTCTTCGCTGCTTTCTTTTTCTTATCTGCGTGATACTTCTTCATAGCAGGTAAAGGAGAATCATCTGGGTCACCACCCTTACTTATTCTTTTTTTTTCTAACCTCGCAATAATATCAGCAATGTCTGCTTCCTGAATATCAGCAATCTTTGCAATCTCTGCATCAGAAAACTTACCAGACTCAATTAACTTTTCTACTTCAGAACTAATTTCCACTTCCTCATTCTTTCTCTTTGCTGCTTGCTTTGCATAGAGTCTAGATGCTTGTGCTGCTTTTGCCTTTGCTTTATCTTTATCTCCAGCAGCTGCTGCCTTACCACGCTCTACATCTGCTTTCTTAGATGCTTCTAATGCTTTATCTGCAGAAACCTCTGTAACATACATATCCTGATAGATGTCGTTAAGGTCATTGAGTTCCTTCATTAAGCCCATGAGAGGTTATCCTGAATACTTATTCTAGATATATTTATAATTACTTCTTTTTCCTTTTCCTCTTTGGTTTAAATTTACTATTCTCTTCATACCAATAGAATACAAACATACAGATTGTAATCCAGAAAACAATTTCTAATCCATAGTTACTCATTACAAATCTCCTTCTACACGATTTTCTGATTTGTGAACATCAAACTCACCACCAGGATATCTTGCCTTTAACTTATCTACATTCATTTCAATAACTTCATCAAATGTTGTATCAAGTGCCATACAAGCCTGAGCAAGATACCAACAGATATCACCCAGTTCTCTCTTCATATGAAAAACATTCTCTTCATTATATGGTTTACCTTGAAGTAAAATCTTCTTTACTACCTCAGTAAACTCACCAGACTCAGCAGTTAATCCAAGTGCAGCAGTAAGTAAACGTGGAACATCACAATCATTCTCAACATCTAGTTCTGATGCACGAGCAAGTAATGCTGGCAAATCTTGACTAGGGAAACTTGTAACTCCCGCAACGAAGTCAAGATATCTTTCAGTATCAACAGTCATTAGAATTTAAATTCGGAAAACGATTTCTTTGCTTTCTTTTCAGTATACTCTTCTTCTTGTCCATTGTCAATAATATCTTCCTGTGCTGTTTGCTCACAGTCATATAATCTCATCTTAGCACGATCAATCCCCACAACAAATCTCTTAAAGATTGTTGGATCATTATATCTGTTTTTTAATTGCTTAACTAATATCTGATTCAACCCTTCCAAGTCTTCTGTAGAAATAAGGGCAAACATAAGGTCAGCAGTAGCAGGTAATCCAAAAGATTCAGAGGTGTCAGTAAGCTCAACATCACTGCTCCCGTAACCAGAACGAGTAGTTTGTGTTGCAGATACAATCGGAACATTCGCTTCAACCGCAAGACCACGGAGTTCTTCCGCAATCGCTTTGATGTATGAGTATGAGTTGACTGTTGAGTTACCACGGTATCTTGATGACGCACAAATATTAAGATAGTCTATGAATATTATATCAGGTCTGAAAGACTTTTTCAATGCCAACTCTTGTAGTAATGCTTTGAAGTGTCCACTATGTGCAGATGCAGTAGGATACTCTTTAATAATTAATGTACCCTGTGTCTTCTGAGCAAGGTTTGTAACCTTAGTCTCATACATCTGTTTTGGAAGATCAGTTATATCTTGTATTGCGACATTAAGTAAATTAGCATCGATCCTCTCCGCAATCTTTTCCTCTGCCATTTCGAGAGTGATGTATAAGACGTTCTTTCCCTGGAGCAAAGTTGAGCTTGCCACATGGCACATAAATAAAGACTTTCCAACCCCTGTGCCAGCAAGAGCAATGTTGAGAGTCTTATTCGGTAGACCGCCTTTCGTAATTTTATTGAAGTATTCGAGATCAAATTCGATCTTGTCTTCCTTCCTGTGGTAGGACTCATACCTTTCTTCATAGTCATTTAAATAGTCGTGTCCAATATGAGTGTCAAATGATACAGATAAAGCATCTGATAATATTGTAGGAATGGCATCTCTGTTTTGTTTTTCATCTTTACCATCTGCTAATGAAATAGATTCTAATAATGCCAAGTAAATAGCACGATCACGACACCATTTCTCTGTAGTATTTACCAACCAATCAAAATCTGCTGGATCATCTATAAGTGCTGTAACTGTATCAGTAATCTCTTTAAATGAAGTATCATTAATATCATTTCTCTTCTCTATTTCAATACATAATATCTCTTTAGTTGCTGGTTGATTATACTCACCAACAAATTTTGATATCTCCTCAAAGATAACTTTCTGTTTAAAGTCCTCAAAGTATTCTGCCTTAAGAAAAGGAATTACTTTGCGAACATATTCTTCATTATATAAGAGGTTTCTAAGAACAAGAAACTCAACGCTCTCCATTATTCAACTCTATGATGTGGATTTGTGGGTGAATGGGAAACATCAAATACAAATGTGATTCTAGTCTCATCTGCAACATTGACTGCTCCATGAGGTTGTTTATTATTAAACCAAAAAAGAGTTCCTGGTTTAACTATAATACTATCACGTCCTGTAAAATATTGATACTCACCAACAATTGATAAATGATATCTATCCTTTGTTTTGTAGTAAGTACCTTCATCAATATGAGCACCTACATATTCGTCAATTGGTAAAGCAAGAAATCCACAACGATAAATTTCTTTATCTCCAAACTCTTCTTTAATAAGTTTAAAGATTTCATTATGACGTTTGTATGCAGGTGTATTAACACTAAGTTCTGAGTCTCCTACAAAGTCTTCCTTCTTTTGTACTGCACCTATAGTGAGTTGAAGATTACTTATAGGAAGATCATCAAAACCATGTTCATCAACTAAAGACCGAACACCTTCTTCTTTCTTCTGATGATTCCAATCACCAGGATTCTTCCGAAGTTGTTCGGTTACTTTGCTTACATCAATTCCAGTTTTAATTACCTTTATAAACTTACCCATAACTATACTCTTTCTGTGCAATCTCGTCAAGAGCTTGCATCACTTCTGGAGTAAAGTATTCTTCTGGATTTTTATATATTGCTTTAGCATATACTTTCTTACCATTGATCTCATAACGTCCTGCAACATTCTTCCACAGTCCTCCTATCTCTCCTAGTTCTAGAAGACCATAGTACTTATCAAGACCACGTTCATCAAAGAACAAACGAATCTCAACTTGTTTATTCTCTTTACTTAAACGTGATTTATGCGTCTTTGCTTTGACAATGTTTCCGATGACTTCCTTGCCATCCTTTTCTTTTTTCTTTCCGAGATAAATGATTGTACTCGCTGCGTACTTGAGTCCACTACCTCCTCCCATCTCTTTAGTTGGAACATAAGCTCCGATGACATCATACGTGTGATTCGTGACAATGAGTGGGACATTCGCTTGGCCGAGTTTGAGAGTTAACATTCTAAATGCACCCTTCACCAATTGGGATTTGGTCATGTCACGCACTTGTTTATCATCAAGTGCATCCCTTATTTCTTTTTCGGTGGAGAGCATTCCCAATGAGTCTAACACAAACATGCACGGTTTGCGATCTTCTATGGGCATTTGGAGATATTTATCAACTGCCTTAAGTGCCTTGGTACGGAACTCCTCAATCGTAACTACATTAACAACAACAGTACGATTTAAATCTACACCACGGGATTCCAATAAGGACTTATTAACAGCAGCTTCAGTATCAAAATAGAGACAGTAACCATCAGGATTATTTTCCAAAAAGTTTTTGACGACAGCAAGGGAGAAAAAAGTTTTGCCTGTGCTAGACTCACCAGCAATGGCAGTAATTTTATTACTAGAAACGCCGCCAAAAATGGAACCGCTAACAAGTCCATTAAAGATGTACGAACCTGTGTCGATGTATCTTTCTTCTTCGTCGATGTCTGCTGCGAGTTGGGTGAAGTCATCACCAATCTCCTTTACGATGTCTTTTAAAAAATCCATTTCAAATACCTAATAATTTACGTTGCCTGTCAAAGTATCCACGAAGAATCCAAGAACTACTATTCTCTTTTTCTTCTCCCCCAATAGCATATTTAAATTCTACTCTAGGGTCATCACTATAACCAAGTACCTCTGGTATATTACTCTTTATTCTATCACCACCATTACAGAAAATCACCTGTTCTGAAATCTCTAAGCACTTGGCAATAGCACCACAAGCAGAACCTTTATCATCATCTGGTACTGTGATAACAGCATCAACCATATCAAGGTGACTTATAATATCTGCTCTCTCTACCCAAGGAAGAAAGTATTGACCCTTCTTTCTTGTTAACCATTCATTAGTATTTACTCCTACTACAAGATATCCAGAGAGGTCTTTTGCTCTCTCAAAGTATCTCAAATGACCACTGTGGATTGGATCAAATCCACCAGTAACAAGACTCACTTTTTTAAAAAACATTAGATCACCATACCATGAGATTCACGTAAAATTTTCTTATATGGGCCACCAGGATTTGCATCTCTAGTTTCTTTTACTAACTTAAGTCTTTGATACAAGGCAGTGTCCCCACCAAGAGTCAATGCTCTTATGATTGTATCCAAATCTTTGTCGTTTACAGGTAAGTCCATTTAAGTAAAAAAGGATTCTAGGTTTACAGTTTTTTCCACGCTCCAGCCAATCGCATCTAAGATTGCTTTCAGTGGTTCCAAGAAGGCTTTTTCAAATTGTAAGTCATAATCTATGTACTTGTCAAGATTTAACTCACACGGAAAATCCTGAATAAACGAAATAATATTCTCGTGAATAATATTCGGTTTCTTCAGGTAACAGAATTTAATTTTTTCGCCATTTTGGATTAGTGAGTACTTATTATCCAACTTATTCTTCTTGACGTAATGGTTGTATAATAATGCACCCCGTATATGTATAGGAGTTCCCTTTGCATATATTGTAGAACTTGCCTGATACTTAACAACATTAGATGCAGAACGTGGAAATGATATGTCTTCTGGTGGTAATGTTTTGAATTCCTTACGACACTTCTCAATAAAATCAATCACCTCATCCTCAGTACCATTCATCATAATCTTCAGAGCATCCTTAATCATTGCTCTACAAGGTGCTGGTGTTGAGGATTTAACTGCCTCAATACCCATCATCTTTAATTTTGGTTCTTCATATCTAACTCCTTCACTATCCCATACATTTAAAATATATCTTTTCTTCGCAGTCCATATACCTCTATCGGCAATGTTCTCCCGCTTCATTTGCATTTTTTGGTCGTAGGCATTGACATACCTGGCCAACGCTTGGTAAGAACTTTCAATATAAGGTTCAAATTCATCTTCACACACCTTGTTAAGGAACCCAACAACGCCCTTATCAGTTTTCTCTCTCCCCTTGTATACAGTCTCGACCAAAGGACCCAAATTAAGATAAATGGAATCAGTATCTGAAGCAATAACATAATCTTCACCTTCTGTTTTTAATATTTTGTTGAGGCGGTCATTCATTTTATTTTCAATCCACCTGATTGAAACCTGACCAGAGAGTGTAATCGCTTCGGCATTTGCTAATTTATAATACCTGAAGTACTGATTGCCGATAGCACCATAAGCAGAGTTAAGAGAAATCTTCTTTGCCATTTGGATGTTGTTACACCTGGCAATCTCTTTTGTAAGAGCAACCGAGGGTGCCTTCTCATATGCTTTCTTCGCATCGATCATCTTCTTCTTAAATACCACTCTATCACCATACATCTTATCCATCAACTCTGGAAGAAATCCTCTTACATCTTTTCTATACTGTGCTCCATTTGCACATACAGCATAGTCACCTTCTATGGTTGCCTGTTCCCCAAGTATCTTCTCAACTGTAACTGTTGGATGTCTGTCCTCTCGTAACGTTTCTGGGGAAATATTATATTGCATAATAAGGTGAGGGTAGAGACTGTTAAGGTCAAAACTAACAACCCAATCATAGCGTCCTGGTTTCGGTTCCTTGACATAAGCACCTGCGTATTTTTCGTTTTTAGATGAACGGTTCTTTGGAGGAATAACAATATTCCTTTTCTTGAGGTAATTATATATGATTGTATCCCACATCCTCACCTGATAGAATACATCGTTGTAATTAACCTTAGCATCATATGCCATAGTTAATGCCAACTCAATCAACTTCATCTTGTCTTCCAAACGGTCAACAAGTTCAACGTCGATTATATTATACTCAATAAACTTTTGCCAACCCTTTGTGTAGAAATCCTTAAATGTATCAAACTCACTATGGTCTAATTTCTGCTGACCAAGTTCTACCTTTGCAATATAATCTAATCGATATGACTCTTGTGCTTTATAAGTAAACTTCTTATAAAGATCAAGATAATCTAATTGAGTTACACCGCCAACATCAAATGTAGTATGAGAACGTCCCATAATATGAATCTCACCTTCAGAGACTAATCCCCAAGGTGAGAACCTCTTCATTAACTTCTCACCTAATACTCTATTAAGACGTTTACAAATATATGGAATATCATATAGTTGTATGTTCCATCCAGTAATAACATCTGGAACATCCTGCATCCAATAATTAATGAACGAACTCAATAGAGCATGTTCAGATACACAATGGTGATATGTTACATCCTTCCTATTATTCTCAAAGGGTTTAACTCCCCAAGTAATGATCTGCTTAGTTGTATAGTCTTGTATTGTGATTGCCAGTATCTCTTCCACGCAAGATTCAACGTCTGGGAAACCCTGCTCAGACGCAACTTCAATATCCAGAGTAACAAGCTTAACTTTAGATATGTCAAACTTGATTTCATCCTCTGGGTATTTCTCTGAAATATATTGGTAAATATACCTGTCATTCCCGTATATCTCAAATCCCTCGACATCTTCGTACTTCTTATAGAACTCACGACAATCTCGTACCGTTCCTGGATTAATTGCTTCAACTGATTCTCCATTCAACGTTTTGTATTTAGTCTTCTTCTTAGACTTAACAAATAATGTAGGGAAAAATTCATCCCTATGCTCATACCTTCTACCATCCTCTACTCCTCGTACCAGTAGTTGATTACCGATAAGTTGAACATTAGTGTAGAAACGCATTATTTAAGAAGGTTTTCGTATTTCTCAAGTAGGGTTGGTTTAGGATCGACAAGAGTTAGTATCTTATCAGATGATATCATAAATTCATTTTGAGTGGTAGATTCCACCAACCAAGGAGTCAAAGTGTCACCATCTGTAACAACCATTGGTTCAGTTAATTTACAGTCAGGTTCTCCTGGAACTGCTGCTGGCATTTCCTCAATCTGTGAGACCAGGTTCAGTTGAGATGTTAGAACTATCAGTTGTATCGGTTTCTTCGTTATCTTTTCCATAGGTTTTTAATACATCCTCTTTGTACATTTTAAGAACTTTTTCTACTGGTGTAAACATAGTTACAACCCAGTCAGTGGAGAGTGGGATTTCTCTTTCCTTTGCTAAAGGCATCCATGGGTGCATCCTAACTGACATCTCAGATTTAGTTTCTGACTTTGGATTTGCTTCATCAGCAGTTAATGGTGCAGAACTTATAAGTTTAACAACACACGGTGTATTTAACAAATAACCCATAACCTGCTTATCAGCAGTAAGCATTTCCTTTATATCAGCAATTACATCCTCTCCAGATTTTAGAACCAAAATTTTAATGGTCATAATTTCTTTATACCTCGTTATTAATTATATCACCAATGACCCAAGACTGCAACCCGTGGCCATATATTCTTAACTCAACATCAACTGCTACCTCAGATGGAACCACTAAACAATATCCAATACCCAGATTGAATACTTTCTTCATCTCTTCTTCAGGTATTTCACCTGCCAACATTATCTTCTGAAAGATTTTTGGAAATGACCAAGAATTATAATCAACATGTGCAGTTAATCCATCTGGAATACAACGTGGTAAATTCTCTGGAATACCACCACCAGTAATATGTGCCATACCAAGAATAGGAAACTCACTTAAAAGATCCTGAATAAGTGGTGCATAGATTGTTGTGGGAGTAAGTAATTCAGGAGTACCCTTTCCTATATGACTATCCCTATAAGAAAGTTTATGTCTCCATAACATATCATTAATTAAAGTATACCCATTACTATGAAGACCACTACTTTCTATACCAATAATTTTATCTCCAGGTTTAATAAGACTACCATCAATCAATTCTGACTTTTCTACAATACCTGTACAAAATCCTGCAAGATCATATTCACTCTGTCTATAATGCTCTGCAGTCTCTCCACCTATAAGATCTACACCAGCAATCTCACATCCCTTAAGGATACCAACCATAATATCAGCAACATTATCATCTATCTTCTGAGTGGAAACATAATCTAAAAAATATAATGGTTTAGCACCACATGTAATAATATCATTAACACACATTGCAACTAAGTCTTGACCTATAGTCGTATAATCACCAGCAACTCTTGCAATATTAATCTTAGTTCCTACTCCATCAGTCCCAGATACTAAAATAGGTTCCTCGTAACCACAAGGAACCTTAAACATACCACCGAAACCACCAATAGTTGGTGCTTTCTCTTTTAGTCTTTCAACAAAAGCATTACCTGCTTCAATATCCACACCAGATGATTTATAATCCATATTCATTAATAATAAAAGTGAGGTTTCTTCGCCCCTGGTATAGAAACCTCAAAAGATTAATCCAGAGCAGTCTAGGTAGCGATGCCTTGACTCATATACTATAGCATAAAATTGGATTATAACCAATCTTTACGAGCATAATGTTCTGGAACAATCTTACTAACAGTAACAGTTAGTAATCCATCTTCAAAGTCAACAGACTTGACTTCTGTATCATCAGTGATACCCCAAGTTCTAGTAAAGGATCTTTGAGCAAGTCCTTTGTAAACTAGGTCATCCTTATCTTCTTTCTGCTCCTTGTTCCCCTCAACAAATAATTTACCGTGCTCAGTGTAAACCTTAACTTCTTTCTTTTTGAATCCAGCAAGAGCAACCTCAAGTCTGGTTTCTACATTGTTTACCTGAATGATATTATAAGGGGGATAATTCTCTGTTCTAGATTCATTGAAAAAACGATCTAAGTAATCGTCCATTCCAAATCCATTTCGCCGTATACTTTCCATTAATTCTGGAAGGTTTGCAGCGTGATACCTTGCTAGGTTAGTCATGATAGTAGCTCCTTGATAAGCGAGTTTGTGTTTTGTAGTCCCTTGCGGCGACTACTATTATTTACCACTTCTCGACTACAAGTTCAATAGTATTATCTACACTTTTAGATTCGGTTACTACATCAAACCCCTTATCTTGTGCGGTTTCCACTACAATACTTCTTGCATATGCCTGAGTAACTTTCTGTAAGAATCTCTCTACAGGAACTGGTTCTTTCCAAGCATCAAGTTCAACAACTAACTCAAGTGTTCCATCCTGAGACCTTTTAAATCCTACATCATCAGTAATAGCAACTTCAACATTCCATTGCTTATGATCATGATCATCAGGATTATCTAATAAGACATTCTCTTGTGCTTCATACCCAAGAGTATTCAATGCCTTTATAAGAAAGTCTTTCTTTTTAATTTTCGTTTTGACGCATGTGAAGTGAGACATCTTCCTTTACCTTTTGATAGTACTCAGGTTTAAGTGAACGTGTTTGGACTTTACCTAAATTATCTTCTATTTCTTTAGTTATATTTACACACGTTCCATCTACCACGCCCTGAACCTCCTCAGTGACGTTTCCATCCTGATCTATACGAAAGACAATTCTCTGCATCTACTCCTCTTGTGGTTTCGTCTTCTTACCTATGTTGTACTTCTGCTCTAAAATCCAATCTCCTTTGTCCTTATATGCAAGAACCTTTATCTGATTAAGAGGTGCGATATCTATGATATCACTTTCCTTCACTATTGAAATAAGTCCCCAATCAGAAAGTAACCTAGCAATCCTATTACGTCGCTGAACGTCGTTAGAAGTAAGGTTAGCGTGTTTGCCATCAAGTGCAAAGAGTTCCTTGAAGTGAACTATAAAATATCTTCCCTGCTTATGAAGAATGTGGCAGGACTGATATAATTTCTTTTCTTTTCTACTTGCTACACCAATTCTTGTTAAGGTTTCTCTAACCTTAAGAAAGTCATCTGGTTCATTCAGCATGACCTCTACCATGCTATCTTGTGACCACTCTACAATAGGCTCAGCTGTTGCAGTCATCTCATTCCTCCAGTATCAAGTCGTTGTTTAATAAATTTAATTTGGTCGGGGGTTAATATCTTCAAAGCATTTGCTGCTTTTTCGTTACTATAACCATAGTATTGTTTGATGATTTCGAGGTCTGTGACTTTATCCTTGCGGAGCCAGGGACTAAATCTTTTCTTTTTTCTAAGTGTATTTAGATAAAACGAATATTGCATATCTTTATCAAGGAAAGAATATTTATTCATCTCATTCGCAAACAGTACACAATCAAGGTGTCCTGATAAACAACGATTAATAATATATGGAGGATATTTCTTTATCGCATCAGGATCTTCCTCTACCAAATTCTCCTTGGTAAAGTTAATAGAATTTAACCAGTCTTTAAGTTCAGTCATTTTGGTAGTTTCCTATTGAAGTTCCAGTATTCAAATTTCATCCAAGTATAGTATATCCCACATAGAAACTTTTGCACAAAATACTCTAAAAAAAGTATTGAAATAATAATCCATTTCTCAATCATCTTATAATTTGTATATCATCATCTTCTGTCCATAGTTCAACCTTGGTTCTAAAACGATTATCTCTTCGAAGATTGTCGTATCTCTTCGTCGCTTTTCTCTTCCACCAAGAGATAATATTATCGAGATAAAACTTATCCCAATTAGGACCACGAACCAATTTCTCATCCTTACCAAGAAGTACCTCCCTTATATTAGCATATCCATAATCAGATGTATATGCTCTCTTTCTCTGCGTAAGAGTGAAAGCATTATTAATAACATCATTAAATTCCTTTAACTTCTCCTTATCCTTTAAACTATTCCTAATAATAGAAACCATCTTTGTCTGTCTTTTTAACTTCTTAGATGATGCTCTATTATCAGTAAGAGGTGTATTATTATTTAATAGGGTAAATCTATCATGAAGACGATGGAATGCCTCGTTATGGAGCAGGGGAAGGAACTTACTATCCGTTAGACCTTTATACCTTATGAAAGGTTTAAGACCGTCATACTGGGATGCAGAGGTCGTAGAACCATACAATGAAGTGGTCTCAAACAATGCTATATCTTTCTCAAATACTTTACTTACTTCCTCTCTTGCAAAATGAGATACACATAATAAAGCAAGTAACTTACCTCCAAGATAATTATATCCAAATGGTTGAGATGGGACAATAGCAAATCCCATACAAGTATGACGGTTTAATAAAGATAGATTTGCTGGTTCTCCTAACCATTCATTCCTTGGTTTAGAGTTAATAGTAGGAGAACCAAAACGAATAAACCCTACTATCTTCTGACTATTCTTTTCATATACTATCCAACGCAATTCTCTACCAGGAATATTCATCTCAATAATTGCAGATGAAGTTGCAGTTAAAAGTTCATGAAAATATGCTTGAGGTACTGATTGTTGAAATCTATCTCCAACAAACTTAACCTCAAACTCCATTTCATCTGGAGGAATATCTTCATTAAAGAATTCATCCTTTAGAGAGAATAATGAAAGTCCTTTTTGTTGAACTGCTGCTTCTTTGGTTACACGAATGTAATCTTCAATAGTTTTAAATCGTCCAAAGTAGTCAATAAATTGATCAGCAGCCCATACAGCATCTGATTCACTTATTATCATAATGTAGGTAGTCTAAGATTCTTTGCTAAACCAAGTCTATGTAATACTACTATGATATACCAAGTCAAGTCAAACTGACCTTGTAAACCATGTTTTGCTGATGTAGGATATGCGTGATGATTATTGTGCCATCCCTCACCAAAAGCAATCCATCCCATCAATCTATTATTACGTGCTAGATGGGGATGATCAAATGGTTTTGTACCCCACGTATGACAAACAGAATTGATACACCAAGTTAAATGATATACCACCATAATTCTAACTGGGATACCCCACAATACATAAGTCCATCCACCAAGACTATACAAGATAAATGCAAGAGGTATTTGTAGTGCTAGGAAATTATTATCTAACCATCTATAGTATGGATCTTTTCTTAAATCTGCTGCATATCTTTTAACTCTCTTCTCACCAGGAACTCTAACTAACATCCATCCCATATGAGCCCAAAAGAATCCTCTTCTAAAATTATGAGGATCCATTCCTTGGTCAGACCATTTATGATGTTGTCTATGTATTCCAACCCATTCTATTGGTCCGTACTCTGCACTTAATGCACCAAAAGTAGCAAAGATTCTCTCTAACCACTTTGGTACTTCAAATGACTTATGTGTGAGTAACCTATGGTATCCTAATGTAAGTCCTAAGCATCCAGTAACCCATCCTAAGAATATCATTAAAAAGAATGCATCCCAACTAAAAAATTGCAATGCATATAATGATAGTAAATGAACTACCGAAAAGAATATAATTGTAGGCCACTCAAGGTGTTTCA
>VTLG01013627.1_pt1 | contig 12898 bp, 16 predicted proteins | sample 4694571 | NCBI WGS metagenome assembly VTLG01 (sample SAMN12604809, study PRJNA352737) | marine metagenome | biome: ENVO:00000447; feature: ENVO:00000209|ENVO:00000569|ENVO:01000036; material: ENVO:00002151; isolation source: viral sequences binned using virsorter ... | reverse complement strand
CTAACGGCTGGGCTGTCCCGGAGCTGGGACACCGACAGCGGCCAGCGGATCAACGCGGAAAGCAGCCTGACCTATTCCAGCGTGTTCCAGGCCTGCAGCCTGATCAGCCAGGGGATAGCGTCGCTAGGGTTTGAGGTGTTCACGCGTACCGCCGACGATGACCGCGAGCGGCTGCGGCTCCATCCGGCCTGGGGATTGTTGAACATCAGCCCAAGCCCCACGGAGGATATCACGGCGTTTAGCTTCCGGGAGACGATGACAGCCAGCGCCCTGCTACACGGGAATGGCTACGCGGCCATAGGACGCGGCGGAGGTGGCCGGCCTACCTCCCTGACGTTACTGAATCCCCAGATGACATGGCCCGACGACAGCCAACCAGAGCTGATGTACTGGACGCAGGAGACTTCCCAGGACGAAGCCCGACCAATCCCAGCGCGGGACGTGTTCCACCTGAAGGGGCTGAGCCCCGATGGCCTCGTAGGCTATAGCGTATTCAAGCTGGCTCGGAACTCCTGGGGCTTAGGACTGGCACAGGAGAAGCACGGGGCAAGGCATTTCAGGAACGGCAGCCGGCCCAACATCGCTTTGCGAACCACGGCACACCTGGACGAAGACCAGGCTACCAGCCTGCGGCAGCGATTCGAGAGCAGGCACCGGGGGCTGGATGCGGAGACGTCTACAGCTGTTCTTTCTGGCGGTCTGGAAATTGTCCCGTTCAGCATCTCCAATGAAGATTCCCAGTGGTTGCAGTCCCGAGCATTTCAGAGGGTAGAGGTGGCGTCTTGGTTCAATCTGCCCCCACACATGCTGGGAAGTAGTGAAGGCCCCAGCAGCTACAACAGCCTGCAGGAAGAAAACCGGAGGTTCCTACAACAGACGCTGCGGCCATGGCTGAACAAATGGCAGAGCGAAGCGGACCTGAAGTTGTTGACGGGCAGCGAGAGGGACGCCAAGAAGACCTACTTCGAACATAACTTGGCCAGTCTGATTGAGGCTGATACGGCAGCAGTCACAGAGCAAGTAACCAAGCTGATAGCGTCCGAAGTTATCAGCGTGAATGAAGCCCGGCGTAAGCTCAATATGAACAAGCGTGCAGACGGACGCGGCGACGAATACCGGAACCCGGCAATTAATCCCACGGTGGACATCGGCGAAGACAAGGCCGAGCCGATCCGCGCGGAAGCACCGCAACCGGAAGCAGCCGACCCGGGCCCGTGCCAGAAGCTGTTGGCGGAACGGCTGAAGAAACTACAGGCGACCGAAGCGAAGCAGCTGATACCAAAGGCTGAAAAGCCCTCCTCCCGTTTTGAGTATCACGCCAAACGTCATTACGAGAACTGGACCGAGAAAGTTACCGAAGCCGTTGAGCCGTTCACAGATGTGTTCCTGCAATTGGGTTACACGATCAACGCGCCACACATTGCAGCGGCATTCGTGGGACACAACCGGCAGCGGGTGTTGGAGGTTTTCAAGAACGAGCCCAGGAACATCCTGGCCGCGCGGTTGCGTGATTTATTCAACGAAGAACTCGCCGACTGGCCGCAGCAGCTGGCCAGCGATGTCATAGGAGAAGCGCAGCATGTATCGGATTAACAACGCGATTGACGGACAGCCGGCAGAGGTTCTGTTATACGGTGAGATCGGAGACGAGTTCGGCGGAGTTGATGCGACAGCGTTTTATAACGACGTGGCCGCGATCGATGCCCCGGAAATCATCTTCCGTATCTCCAGTTATGGCGGGGATGTGTTCGCAGGCTATGCGGTCAGCAATATCATCAAGCGGTTGGACGTTCCCACGGTGACCACGGTTGACGGCGTAGCAGCTTCGATTGCGTCCGTGATTCTGATGGCCGGAGACCGGGTGGAGATGGCTGAAAACTCCATGTTGATGATCCACAACAGCTGGACATCGGTTGCAGTGGCTGGGGATGCCCGAGCGATGGACGAGGCGGCCGAGGGGCTGCAGCGGATGCAGACGACATTGCGGGCAATCGACGATGGAATCGTCAGCGCCTACGCGTCACGCGTCGACGTGGGGGAAGATCAGATCCGGGCGTGGATGGATGCGGAGACGTGGTTTACAGCCTCGGAGGCGGTGGGCTTTGGGTTTGCCGATGGTATAGCCGACTCGGCTCCAGCAATCGCGGCCTGCTACGTTCCCGACGGCCGGTATAAGAACACCCCCCGCCACTTGTTGCAGTCCCAACGGATCGTCAGACCCGAGGAGACCACGCAACCGGCAGAGGCTACCAGCTACGCCCGACGTAGTCAGGCAGCGGCGCGCCTACGGATGGACCCGAAATTGTCTTGACTGTTTTCTAGTAATCCGTAAGTTTAGTAGCACAACTCAAACAACGCCCTGAGTGTCACTCGGGCGGATCTGCGAAGCCCGTGTTGCGGCGCGGATCACCGACCAGACTTCCACACCTGGCCGGCGATTCCCGCCGTATTTCTTTGCGCTGCCGTGTTGCCGGCGATACCCGGAGCACAGCAGATGAACCCGCTGCAGATTCGCGAAAAGATTTCTGAGAAGCACGCCCAAGCCCAAGCAATCGTGGCGTTGGCAGAAGAAGAAGCCCGAGAGCTGACCGACCAGGACCAGACGCAGTTTGACTCGTTGTTGGCGGAGATCGGGGAAGACAAGGGCGAGCAGAGCACAGGCCTCTACAAGAACCTGTACCGCAGCGAGCGATTGGAAGCCCTGCAGCTGGCCATGGCCAAGCCGGCCAACAAGCCGGAAGCCGTCGAAGCGGCAGCGAAGCCTGAAGAGGAATACAACATTCGGTCGCTCGGATTCGTGGACACCGGGCCCCTAAAGGCGTTCAAAAACGAGAAGGACGCTTACACCGCGGGGATGTGGATCAAGGCCACGCTGGCCCGTGATAAAGCCGCGGCGCAGTGGTGCCGTGATCGGGGCGTGGGATTCCGAGGAGCCCAAACCGAGGGAACGGACAGCCAGGGCGGCTACTCGGTGCCAGACGTCTTGGAATCGACGGTGCTCCAGGTTCGTAACCAGGTGGGAATATTGGGGGAGATTGCCCAGGTTATTCCTATGACCAGTGATGTGATGAAAGTCCCCACACTGGTTAGCGGTCAAACCGTCCAATATCCGGACGAAGCGGCCAGTATCACAGCCTCTGATGCTGTATGGGGCAACGTCACCTGTACCGCCAAGAAGCGCGCGGTGCTGACCAAGATCTCTTGGGAACTCATCAACGATAGCGTGGTCAACGTGGCCGACATTATCGCCAGCCGAGCAGGCTACCAGCTGGCGCTGGCCGCTGACGATGAGCTGGTCAATGGCGATGGTTCAGGTTTTGGTGGGGTTACCGGCCTGATTAATAAGATTGGTGCAGGTGGTACGGTAACCTCGTCTTCGGCAACCTTCGACGGAATTACACTGGCCGAGCTGAACACCTTAGCCGGAACATTGCCCGACGCGTACCACGAAGGGGCAAGCTGGATCATGGGGCGTGCTTTTTTTGCAGGCTGTGTGCAACGTTTGGTGTACAGCGCCGGAGGAAATACTTCACTTAACCTGGTAGACGGAACAGGGGCTCAACTCTTCGGGTATCCCATCAGATTTGTTTCGGCAATGCCAAGTGAAGCCGTCTCAATCTTCGGGTGTTTCTTCGGCCAATTTGAGCAGTCCGTGATCCTGGGCCAGCGTACTGGCATTGATGTAATGACGAGCGAACACGCGTATTTCGCGGAAGATGTGCTCGCCGTAAAACTGATCAGCCGTTACGACACGCAGGTGTATCGCGGTGACGGTGCTTCGGCGAACGGTTTCGTAGGTCTCAAAACCGCAGCGAGCTAATTAATGTACGTCAAGTTTCTATCTGATTGGCGTGGATATCGGGCAGGAACTGTCAGGGCCATCGGTGCCGGTGAGGGTGAGTTGTTGATTCTTCGACAATTCGCCCAGCCGGCCGAGGCTCCGGGCAGCGAATCCCCGAAACGCGCTAAGCCCAAACGTAAACGGGTTAAGAATGCACGTACAAACCGTACAGCCAACGCAGCTGGCAGTCAGTCTGGATGAGGTTAAGGACTACCTTTACGTCACCTCGACCGACGACGATTCCTTGATTCAGCGCCTGATCTTTCAGGCTGCTGGGTTTCTCGAATCCCGATTCAAATGCGCGATCATGTCCCAGACTTGGGAACTGCACCTTGATTCGTGGACCGACGAACGGTACGTGATCGAGGGAGCTATTCAGGTGGCCCGGCCACCGTTCGGCGCGGTCAGCTCGATCAAGTATCTGGACACGGCCGGAGCCAGTCAGACCCTGGCGGCTAGTCAGTATCTGGTGGCGGCTCACGGCATCTATGCCCGGATTGTACCGGCCAAGGGCGTCAGCTGGCCCAGCCTGTACAGCGTGGCCCAGTATACGGCGGTCACGATCACCCACACCTGCGGCCATGCGACACAGTCCGCGGTTCCGTACCTGGTGCGGCAGGCGATCAAGGACTACTGCGACGGAGTCTATAACAACCGATCGGCATCCATGCGGGAAGAGTTCCTGGCCCAGCTGGATGCAGAGATGTCTTGCGTGGGAGCACAGATAGCGTATGGCTAAAGTGCTCGAAAAATTCAACACCGGCAAGCTCCGGCACGTGTTGAAGATCCAGGAACCGCCCAGCGGGACCGGGACACGCGGGGAACGTACGGGCGACTGGACTGACGTGGCCACAGTCCGCGGGAGTATCGAGACCCTGAGCGGCGATGAGGTAATACAGGCTCACCAGCTGGCCGGCATCTGTTCGCACCGGATCACGATGCGATACCACAGCGGGCTTGATGTTCGCATGCGGTTCAAGTTTGAAGACAAGATTTTCAATTTCGTCCACATCAACAACGTAGACCAGCTGAACCGGGTTCTCCTGATCCTCTGCAAGGAGGATGTGTAAGTGGGACGCAACCCGAAACAGCGCGGAGGATTTGACCCGGTTGGCCTGGGCGGTGCCAAGTTCGGCAAGGAACAGCTCACGTTCAGGCTCGACGGAGTCAAGGAAAGCCAGCGGGCCTTCCTGGCACTAGACGACAAGCTGAAACGCAGCGTAACCCGCAAATCCGTTAACGCATCGGTGCGGCCGGCGGTCAAGATGGTCAGAAAGCTCACGCCCAGGAATACGGGCCTGTTGCGTCGATCGATCACGCACCGGGTGAAGAGTTACCGCAAGGGCGGCATTCTCGTTGGCGTGGTTGGCCAGCGGACCGGCGGCAGTACCAAGGCCTTTGAGAAGGCAGCCGAGAAAGCCAAGGGCGCAGCCGGCCGCGGTGGCCTGTCAGGCCGTGGCGTGGCACCGCCCCTGCATCTGGTCGACCAGCCGGTTGAGGCTCACACGATCAAGCACAGCCAGGCGGAGCTGTCAGCGTTCACGGGCAAGGAACAGGGCTCCCTAGTCTGGAAGCAGTCCGGCCGCGTGAACTACGCCCAGGAGGTTGACCACCCCGGCACCAGCGGTAAGCGGTTTATGATCAAGGCGGCGATTCTCACGCGCAATCAATGCCTGGCGGAATTTAAGAAGAAGTTTAACGCGGAAGTAACCGCGGCCGTGTTAAAGGTGGCCCGAAAGTCTGCAGGAGGTGCCAAGTAATGGCCAGCCTGGGCGAAGATTTCCGCACGTTCCTTCTTGCTAGTTCCGACATTGCGGCGCGCGTTAGCACCCGTGTGTATCAGAACGAAGTACAGCAGGAAGAAGGCGCGGCGCTGTCCGATTACATCTGGTACGAACGGGCCAACATCGAGCGAGAAGACACGCTTGACATGGCAGCCGGGGAGCGGCCCTGGGTGGAGTTCCTCAACGTCGAAGCAGTCAGCACCGACATCGACAACGCGTTAGACCTGGCTGACGACCTGCGAGCGCTGCACGGCAGCGGCCCGGGAGACTTCGGAGGCGGGACAGCCCAAGCGGTCTTCGTAACCGATCAAACAGACGATTACATCCCCAGAGGTGATGGAGATGGCGGCCGGCATGTGGCCGCATTGAGTTTTCAAGTAATAGGCCACAGCCCAACATAAACAGGAGTTTTCAGCATGGCTCAAAAGATGGCCGCCTATGGCGCAATCGTCAAATACGGATCAACGGCAGTTGGCGAGGTCCGCAGCGTGACACCACCGAACAACGTTCGGGAACGGGTGGAGAGCGATGACTTGTCCAGCACGATCAAGACCAGCCTTCCCGGCATTTACGCGGAAGACGAAATCGAATTCGTGCAGCTCTATGAGCCTGGTGACGCAGACCACGAAGCGATTAACACGCTACAGGCAAACCAAACAACCAGCGCCTGGGCCTTGGTCTACCCGCCCAAACCCGACGGGGACGGCACTACCACAGCCACCCAAACCAAAACATTTAACGCCATTGTGATGGACATCACAGAGGCTGAGATGGACAACTCGAGCATTATTAGCCGGACCGTAACACTTGCCCGGCAAGGAGCAATTACCACGTCTTAACAGGAGGCACGGCAGGCAATGCTATCTCTGGGAGAGCTGAAGGAAAAACGGCCGACGCGGGTTACGATCGATGTCCCCGAATGGGGCGGAGCCGTGATCCTCGAGCGGCTAACGGCACGGGAGCAGCTGGCAGTGGCGGCGGAGTTCGAAACGTTAGGAGACGGGAACGACCAGGCCAAGGGAATATCGGCGATTGTTTCTCTGCTTTCCCGGTCCGTGGTGGCCGAAAGCGGGGATCGGCCGTTCGATTCCGCAGACGGCAGGGAGTTCCTCAAGCACGAATCACTGCCGTTGTTGAGCCGGGTTGGTAATGAAGCGATGGCGCTGCACGACCTGGGAACGGTCGAGGAGGAAAGCTCAAAAAAAAACAACTAGAGGATTCGACCTGGTTGGAGTTCGCGTTCTGTTTATGCGAACACCTGGGCTTTGCCCACCCAGACTTTATGTTGCAGCCGGTTGGCCCGTTGAGCTGGGAACAGTTTACCGATTGGCTGGCCCGGTACGAGCAGCAGCCCTGGGGCGAACGGCGAGCAGACGCCCGGGGAATAGCCCACACCATGGTTAGCCTCGCACCGTACAGCGACAAGCATACGAAGTTACCGCAGGGAGACTGGCCGTATTGGGAAGACGAAAGCAGCGGCTGGGATAAGGCGGCCGCACTAGCAAGAATCAAAGCCTACAACGCAGAGCACAATGGCCAAAGCAGTTAGCAAATTATCGATCCAGGTCAGCGCCAATACGATGGCGGTGACCAAGGGTTTCGAGAAGGTCAACAGATCTGCGAAGAAGCTGCGCGCTAACCTGGCGGCCGGTGGCGGTGGCGGTGGCCTGATGGGCGGGCTGTTGGGCGCGGGTGGCGCGGCTGGCTTGGCAAGAGCGGTTCCACTGTTGGCAGCGGCCGGCGTGGCCATGATGGGAATCCGCAAGGCGGCTCAGGGGATCGGGGACGCTGTCGACCGCATCGACAGCTTGGCCAAGACTTCCCAGAAATTGGGAATGACGATCAACGCCCTGAACGGGCTGCGGTTTGCCGGGGAGCAGACGGGTGTTAGTGCCAACACGATGGACATGGCCCTGCAGCGGATGACACGCAGACTGGCCGAAGCGGCCCAGGGATCCGGGGAAGCCAAGGACGCAATCAAGCAACTGGGGCTGGACGCGCAGCAGCTGGCGCAGATGTCACCCGATAAGGCGTTCCTTGAAGTTACGCGGGCGATGAAGGGCGTACAGCAGCCCAGCGAAAAACTGCGGCTAGCCTTCAAGTTGTTTGACAGCGAGGGTGTGGCGCTGGTCAACACGATGAACGCTGGAGCCGAGTCGATAGAAAAGATGATGCAGAAGGGAAACCAGCTTAACGGTATATCCGAGGAAAACGCGGACAAGTTTCAGGCCTTCAAAGACGCAACAAATGAACTAGATACAGCCATGGAGGGGCTGTGGCAGGAAATCGGAATCGTGTTGATGCCGGTGCTAACGGACCTGCTCGGCATTTTCAAAGACATCATCGTTGCCGTGAAAGATTTGTTTGCCTGGTTCGGCAAGGCTCCCCAGCAGGCGGCCGTGGTCAAGAGCGTAGAGAAACAGGCGGTCAAGGTGGCCAAGGTTAACGCGGAAGCGGTTCAGGAAATCAAGAAACAACAAACCGACCTGCTACAGGGAATCGTAGAGCCGGCGCTGGCACAGATGCGGCCCGGCGTGGGAGCGGTTACGCGTGGCACCACGGCCGGTTTCTCTGCGGTCCAGCGTGGGCGGGAAGCCGCCCGGATGGCGATCGAACAACGCAAGCAATTGCTGCGGGAAGCCGAGCGGCAGCGGAAGTTGTTGCAGGACATCAAGACCAACACAGCGCCTGGGAATGCCGGCGTGAAGATTAATCAGGTGGCACTGGCTCCATGAGCGTAACAAACGTGGCACTAGCCTGGGCTGGCTCGACCGGCAGCGAAACAAAGCAGGGGCGGGAGTTCACCACCACTTACCGCGTGGAAACGGACACCCACCTGGATCAGACAAAGACCATCATCGATTTCTTCCGGGACAATGCCAGCTTCGGCGGCTTGGCGCTGCCCTATCTCGACTCGCGATATGCTTTCGCCAACGACAGCGACACCAGCGCCCTTTGTGACTCGATCGCACCGAAACGGGCCGAGAACAGCCAGCAGCATTGGTCTGTCGAGTTTCACTACAAGACACCCGACGAAGAAGAAGAAGAGACGGGCGAGACGGAAAGCGGCGACGCCAGTAACAACCCGCTGGATTGGCGGCCCACGGTCGACATCAGCTTTGTTGAATATACGCGGCCGGTTACCAAGGCCATTTACCGCGGCGGCATGACCAACGGGCTACTGCAGGAGGGCCAGGAATACCCGGTGGTCAACAGTGCCATGACGGTGCTGGACCCGCCACTAGAACGCGCAGCGCTGCAGCAGCTCTTCCGGATCGGAAAATACTGGTTTGAGTATCCCTGGGTGGCCAAGTTTGCATTCCGCGCGGTCAACAAGGAAGCCTTTTCGCTGCTGGTGCGTGATCCCAACATGATCGGGGAAGATGGCCGGCCGACCGAAGACGAGGGCGCGCTGAACGTTTCCTTTAGTCCGTTCCAATGCCAGATCGCCAGCCTCAACGGGGCACTGGTCAAGAAGAACGGGCTCACTGTCTGGAAGCTGTCAACTGAAATGTTGGTGGATTACGAATTCGGGTTCCGCGTGGATGTGCTCGACCGGGGGTTAGCGGCCAAGGGCGGCGACGGAGACCCGGACGGACGCGGGGGGACCTGGGCAGAGGCTGACATTCCCAACGGCGTCCCACATACGCGGCAGCTCCTGGACCCCAACGGTGTCCCGATCACGGACCCGGTGCTATTCAACGGGCAGGGGCAGCCCCTGACACTGGGAGCCGATCCCGTCCACATTACGTGGAGTATTTACCCGGAGCATGATTTCAAAGCGTTTACAGATATCCTACCGATCAAGGTTCACTAGCTATGGCACGTACAGATTTTCAGGGTTCGATCTTCGTCCCCGGTGATATTACGCTTTCGGGGAATATTGTTCCCGGTATCTCCCGTTCCTCGATTGTCCAACAGGATCTTCAGGAATACGGGGTAAGCTTTACAGAGATGCGCGTTCACGACGCGCTATCCAGCCTGCTACCGGCAGCGGCCACGGCTGACGATCTGGGCTTGGCCGGCTCCACGACCTACGGCACGGCATCCCCGTACCTGCTCAGCTCCAACGCTGGCGGGACCACGGTTACCCAATACGCGCGCTGGCAATTCCAGCTTCCGCCTGAATACGTGGCCGGCCAATCGTGCCGGGTTTCGATTCACTGCGGGGCAGGCACCGCGGTTAGTGACGGGACAATGACGGTTGATATGTCGGCGTACCTGTCAGATGACGAAGGGGCCGTTAGCGGCTCAGATCTCGTGACGACCTCCGCAACTGACTGTAATTCGCTCACTATGTCGACCAAGTCATTTGTGATCACAGGCACCACGTTGACGCCTGGTGCTACGCTCGATTGTAGGTTGGTGGCCGCGGTTACCGACTCGGCAACGGCAACGGTCTACTTCAAGGCTGGCCGTGTGAAGATGTTATTGGACATCCAAGGTTAGACAGCTATGCCGGCTTATACGTTCGACGAACAGAGCGTGAAGAAGCTGCAGCGGGACCACCAGCGGCTGGCGTACCAGGTGCGCAACCTGCACGAACAGCTAACCGCCCAGCGGCAGCGAGTGGCAGCGGCTCCCCAGCTGTACTGCGGCAAGACCACATCGATTATCAGCGCCCTGAGCAGTAGCACCCCGGGCAGCGGTACGGCCAAGATTTACCAAATCAGCGGCAGTACCGGAGACCTGCAGCAGGTGACACCGTCCAGCGTCACAGTCCACAACATCGGCGGGCAGGTGGCCGACGATACCTACGCCATTTTCGGCCGTGATGCCTGGGGTACGTGGTGGCTGTTGGTGGTCCCCTGCGAGTGATTGCCGATGGCCTGGAAACAAGATCAACCCGGCTGCGACTGCTGCGGGTGTGAACGTGTTGAGGATGATTTCTCCACCGACACCATCAGCAACTATTCCCAGATGTCGGGTACGTGGTCGATTAGCGGCGGCCAGCTTTCCACGAGTTCGGCTAACGCGGTACTGAAGGCAGTAACCACGGGCCTGCTCTATCAGCAGCTGGCCACCCGCTTCAAAAGCCCCGACCGAAAAACCGTCAAGCTGTTGGGCGGGATGTCGTCGGGGACGGTGTACCTATACGCACAGGTTGAGTTCGATTCCAGCGGCAGCTGTGGCTGGTTGGAGATCCGCAACAAGACGGCGATAGCCGATAGCCGGATCGGGGAGCGCCGCAGGCTGGACAACCTGGACCCGGACCAGTGGCACGAACTGACGTTGTGCGTTAAACCGAAAGACGACCTAAGCGACGCGGCTATTTACGCAACGGTGGATGGGGCCTGCCTGTACGCCGAGCTTACGCAGACGCCCTCTGTAGGCGCGGGGCTGGGCACCGGATCTGGCAGCGACGCGGTTTATTTTGATTCGTTCAACTGGTCCGATTCCAAAACGGACGATAACGAGTGCCCTGCGTGCGATTGCCCGTGCGAGGCCAGTAGCGACGATTTCGAACGGACCGAGGCGGCCGGTGCTGATGATATCGGCTGCCTGTGGGAAGTCTGCAGCAACTCCTGGGAAGTCAGCAACGGGTTCCTGGTGGGCACCGGGGACGCCAATACCCAACACCTGGTGCCGATCGATGCTAGGAGCAAGGAGCAATACGCGTCTGTTTTGTGTCGAGGCCAGCAGGGGACGAAGGCGCTGCTGTATCTGGGCTACGAGTGCGGCACCAGCTCGATGTGTGCCGTGATTGAGTTCTGGGACGCCCCAGGCAAATCGAAGCTGGCCATTAGCAACGACAACGGCTCAACCTATTACAACGGCTGGCGGTACATCGATACCACTGGAATCAGTGTTGGTCCTGGAATCGGTCAGGTAACCCCCGGTTTCAATATCCGCGGCGAGGGGATGACCAAGCTGGAAGTATGCCTGAGGAATAACAAGTTTTATGCGAGCGCGGCCGGTGAACGGGTGTCGGCCGGAGACACCAGCGCCGGCTCTGCTTTGTTCGCGGGGCTGGGTGTTCGGTATCACCTCAACGGATCCCCGGAGACCGGCCGCAGCTATCCGGTCTGGTTCGATGATTTCCAATCGGGCAAATCCGGCCAGCCCTGCGGCAGCTGTGATCAGGTAGACAGCGGGGGCGGCTCTGACTGTTCCCACTGCGTCGACGGAACGAGCCCGGCCAGCATGTTATTGACCTACCCGGCGCTGTCGGGGAGCTGTGGCACCTGTGGCGCGAGTGGCGGCAATTACCTGCTATCGTCGCGCGGTCAGTTGTCCTGCTGCCGGTGGGGTAGTTCCGGTTTCTGTGGTTGTCGATCCACGGCAGCCGGTGGGACGCTGACACTGTGCCACGACGATTCAGACGGCTATTACCTCGAATACACGCAGAGCTGTAACTGGTTCAGCTCCAGCGTTGAGGAGCACACGTGGAAGAAGATCTTGGGAAGCGACAAACCGGACTGCTCGACGATCAACGAGACACTGGCCCTGCAGAGTACCAGCGGCGGCTGTAGTGCCACAGGAACAACCGTAACGGTGAGGGCGGTGTAGATGTTCACCTGTGATCAATGCGGCACACAGGCCAATCTGGCCCCCGAGGATTTCCCGCTGCGGTGTGTCTGCGGTGTTCGGTACGAGGTCGGCAAGTCCCGTGGACTGGGTGACACAGTGGCGAAGATAACCAAAGCAGTTGGAATAAAGCCTTGTGGTGGTTGTGCGAAACGGCGTAAGGCAATGAACAAAATCTTTCCTTTTAGAGGGGCCCAGAAATCCGGATAATAGGTGGTATGGACGGACCCTACACACCCTCCCAGGATCACGACGGGCGGCACACCGTGAGCGACGAAAAAGGGCGCTCCGTTGTGGTGCTGGAGACGGCCAGGGCTGCCCAGGATCTGGCAGCGGCCATGAACATTGGCGCGTTTGAAATCCAGGCGCGGCAGCTGCACGCGATCAGATCGATGGGGAGTTAGTACGGATACAACAGAACAACCCGCGCCGGGAGGGGCCCTCCCAGAGTCTTGGCCTGCCACGACCTCTCGGCGCGGTTTTTCACAATAGGTGCCAGGATGGTTTATTGGCTCAAGTGCAAGGAATGCGGGGAGCTGGTTGACGAGTTCCAGATAGACCGTTGGCCCGGCGAAGACCAGCGGGAATTCTCCACGTGTTTAACCTGTTTGCCCAAAGCGGAGAGCGGCGAAGATGACGGACCCGACCCAAAATAAACTGCAGCAGAATTCGATCCTGGGCCTGCTGGGCGCGCTGGTGGCCTTGCAGGGCTGGGGAGCGGTCCATCCCCAGCAGATAGAACAGA
>VTLG01011852.1_pt1 | contig 12899 bp, 10 predicted proteins | sample 4694571 | NCBI WGS metagenome assembly VTLG01 (sample SAMN12604809, study PRJNA352737) | marine metagenome | biome: ENVO:00000447; feature: ENVO:00000209|ENVO:00000569|ENVO:01000036; material: ENVO:00002151; isolation source: viral sequences binned using virsorter ... | reverse complement strand
ATGAAGCACTTGCAGTATCAACAAGACTTCTTTGCCAGCTTGCAGAAAATGAAGATGGCACAAAAGCTTTTGCGTCTGCAGATGCTGAAAATTTAAAAAGATTTCTTCCTGAAACTGTTTTAAATGAACTTGAACTATTCATGATGGATATAAAACTTGACATTGATACAGCAAAAAAAGATTAAGGCGAGATAACTGGTTGAACTTTGAGTTTTTTCTCGCAACAGAATTAGGAAAAACATTAATTGAATTAAGAAAAAATATTACACAAGAAGAACTTATTTATTGGGCTGGATATTATGAAGTTAAAAATGATAGAGAAAAGCAAGAAATAAATCGTCAAAAGGCAAATAGAAGGTAAGATATAATAAAGGCTTTTTTTATTTGTGGCACAGGCTAATGTAAAACTTACAGTTGATGCTAGTCAGGCCACTAGAGCATTACAGGGTGTACAGAATAGAACTACTCAACTTAATGGCGGCTTAAATAGATTAAAGACAGCTATTACTGGTATTGGATTAACAGTTTTGGCAAGGCAGGCAGTAAATACATCAGCTAATTTTGCAAAGTTAAATGTAAGACTAGGATTATTAACAAAAGCATCTGGCACTTTTGCAAGATCGCAAGAATTAGCCGCACAAGCACAAAAAGCATTTGGTCTTAGTGCAACTGAAGCTTTAGAAGGTATTACAGACATAACAGCACGTTTGCAGCCTTTGGGTGTTGGAGTTGAAGATATTAAAACAACTTTTTTTGGATTTAATACTGCCGCTAAATTAGCTGGTGCTTCAACCATAGAAGCATCAAATGCTTTTAGACAATTAGCTCAGGCTTTAGGTTCTGGAAGATTGCAAGGTGATGAATTTAGAAGTATTGCAGAACAAGTTCCAACTCTTTTAGCACCTATAGCAAAAGAATTAAATACAACGGTTGGAGGTTTAAAAAAATTCGCTTCTGAAGGTAAATTGACAAGTGATGTTGTCATTAGAGCATTAAAAGAAGTTGAACGTGATGGGGCAAATTCTCTCAAAGCATTATTGGAAAATGATCCAACTCAAGTATTTAAAGATTTATCAAATGCTTCTGAAGATTTATCAAGAGCCGTTGGTGATTTATTATTGCCAGCTTTAGTTCCAGTTGTAAAAGGTTTGACAGAGTTAACTAAAGCAGCTAGCGATTTTATTAATTCACCCATTGGACAAGCAAGTTTAATTTTTGCAGGCATAGTAGCAGCGGCAAAAGGTTTACCTCTGCTTCTTACTGGAATTAGTGTAGGCTTGACAAAGGTGGCTGCCGCTGGTGGATTGGCGGCTATCGCTTTAAATGCAATACCATTTGTTGCATTAGCAACAGGAGCTACATTATTAACAGCACAAATAATTAAGACAAATGAAGCAAAGAAAAAATTTAATGACCTTTTAAATCAAGGAACTGAACAAGAAGTAACACAAGCACTAAGAGATCAAGCAAAAGTTATTGGTGAGTTACTAAAAAAAGAAAATTCAGCAAAAGGTAGAGATAAAAAGATAATACAAGACAAATTAAAAGTAGCAGAACTTGATGCTAAAATGTTAGAGGGTAGATTACAAACCATAAAATCAGATGAAATAATAGAAAAAGCACAAAATAATATCGTTAAAATAGAAAAAGAGGTATTAAAAGTTACACGTCTAACAAAAGAAGAGAGGGAAAAACATAAAAAAATTGTTGAAGATGAGGTTAATAGAATGAAAGATGAAGAAGAAAGGAAAAAACAAGCTTTTGGTAAATTCATTAAGCGTCAAACGCAATCTGGAGAATTGTTAAAGGCAGCTATCAATGGAAATGAAAGACAAGTTCAACTTCAACATGACATAAATAATGCCGTAGAAATCCATGGTGAGCATAACAGGCAACAAATTACAAACCTTCTCACAGCAAATTCTCTATTAAAAGATCAAACAAATGCAATAGAAGAAAATGTTGAAGGGGCTGGAGACCTTGCGGATAAATTTGATGAGATTGGTCAGGCTATAGAAACAAGCATTAAAAATAATTTGACAGATGCTATTACTGGCGCACAGTCTTTTGGTGATGCAATGATAGGTGTTCTCAATAAAATAAGAGATAGAATTATTGCAAATCAGTTAGATAAATTACTAGGCAATTTTGGTAGTAATTTTAGTTCTGGTGCCAGAGGTGGAGAAAGAACAGGTTTAGGAGGGTTTATAGGTGGTGTATTAGGTGGTTTATTAGGGAAACAAAATGGTGGTCCAGTACAAGCTGGCCGTCCATATATTGTGGGTGAACGCCAACCAGAATTATTTGTTCCACGCACATCTGGGACTATTTTGCCTTCAGTGCCTGCAGGTGGAGGTAGTTCCGTAGTAAACAATATTACTATTAATGTTGATTCTTCCGGTAATTCAAATGATAATGGTATGAATGATAGTGCTTTTGCTAGACAACTAGTAACAGCAGTACAATCAGTGATAATAAACGAGCAACGTGTTGGAGGTTTATTGAGCTAATGGCAGATCCTTTTCCTATAACAAATCCAGTTTATAACTACACAATTAATAGAGAACCAAATATAAATGTAATTAAATTTGGTGATGGTTTTGAGCAAAGGTTAACGGAGGGACTGAATCAAAATCGAGTAATATTAAATGTTACTTTTAACTTATCTCAAACAGATTCCACTACTGCTGTTAACTTTTTAAATGCTCGTATGACAGACGGTTTATCATTTACTTTTACTGTTCCGAATGAAAATGCTTCTAAGAATTTTGTCTGTAATAGTTATCCAACAACTGTACCATTTTTAAATAGAGTTATTTTAACTTGCGTATTTAGAGAAGTTTTTGAAAATTAATGGCCATACCTTTCACTGAATTAAGTAAAATTAATCCAAGTCCAATTATTGAACTTTTTGAACTTGAATTAACTGTTGGTGTGCATATTCCTACTGGCAATCCAAATAATTTAGCAACTGTATTTAGATTTCATGGTGGAGCTAAAGGTGTACCATTTGTAAATGATGAAAGTTTTGGAAAAATAAGGTTTAACAATCAAGATTATCAACGAATAGCTGTTAAAGCTGAGGGTTTTGAAGAAACATCATCTGGGGCATTACCAAGACCGACTTTAACTTTTAGTAATTTAGGTGGTATTTCAAGAACTAATGAGCAGGGAGTACAAAATGTAATTACATTTAGTGATTTCTTGGCTTTTGTTAATGATGTAACTCCTAATAATGACTTATTAAATGCAAAGGTAACAAGACTTTTACCATTAGCTTCAGCTATCTCCAACTTAAATTTTACAGGAAGTAATCCATACGGCACTCCTAGCACAGATAGGTTAGAAGATAAGATATTTTTTGTTAATAGAAAAATGATAGAAAATAGACAAATTGTACAATTTGAATTAACAAATCAACTTGACATGGATCAAAAAAAAATACCAGCTAGAGTAGTTACAAGAGACTTATTTCCTTCTGCTGGTAGATTTATATAATGACGCATTATTCTTGGGCGAAAGACGCTTTTAGTCATGCTACAGAATGCGATCCCGATGAGTGTTGTGGTTTAGTCTTAAACATAGAAGGTAAAGAAATTTATTGGAAATGTAAAAACATCTCTAAAGAATTTGAAGCTACTTCTTTTGTTATTGATCCATTAGATTATGCTGAGGGTGAGGATCAAGGTGAAGTATTGGGCATAGTGCATAGTCATCCCCAAGGTTTGTTTGAATTTAGTAAAGCTGATAAAATAAGTTGTAAGTATAATGATTTACCTTTTTATCTTGTTGATCCAAAAAGTTTATCTATTATAAAAATAATACCTGATGAAATAGATGATTAAAGTAAAAATCTATGGTCGATTAAGAAAATTTATTGGTCAATCTGTTTTTGAAATTAATGCTCATACACCAAAAGATGCTTTTAGTTTTTTAATAAATAATTTTGAAGGAGTAAGAGAACATATTAAAGAGCAAGAATATTGTGTAATGGCTGAAGATATTTATATTACGCCTGATTTATTAAACTTACAAACAGATAAAGATATTAAAATCATACCTATTGTAAAAGGTGAAATTTTTGGTTGGTTGTTTTCTACTGCAATAACTCTATTAAAAGGATATTTATTAAATGAAACATACAATTTAATTAGACAAGGTATAGAAAATTTATTTTCAAAAGATCCAAAACCAAATATTGTTAATGATGAGCAGGATCCAAGTTTTACATTTACAGGAACGACAAATATTAGCAAACAGGGTGTTCCAATTAATATTGTTTATGGTGAAACTTTGATCGGCACTAATACTGTCAGTGCAGATGTTGACACATTACAAGTTATAAATACATGACATTTATTAATACAGGAACTTTTAGAAAATTGGCTGGAGAAATTGCTTATGTACAAGCAGCTAAGTTACCTGATGATGGACTTAAGTCTATTGATTTTACAACTTTAGTTGACATTTTATCAGAAGGACAAATAGAAGGCAGTGCAACAGCATCAAGGCTTGGAATTACTAATCAAACAGCTACAAGGTATAAAAATAGTTTTTTAAAAGATTTGTTTTTAAATGGACAACCTGTACTTAAATCAGATGCAAATTTAAGTAATCCAGCAGCGACAGATAAAAATTATACAAGTGTTACTTTTCAGTTTCAAGATGGTACTGCTAATAATGCAATCCTTGATGGTAGAGGAACTTTTGATGAATTAGATTCTAATGATACAGGTTTTGGAGAGATTGGTCAATTTGTAGATTTTCCACAAGGAGCATCAAGCGCAACACCAAGATCAGCTACTATTAGTCAAACTAATACAGATAGAGTTAAAGTAAGGGTTGAATTTACAGCATTAAGGACAGTAAGAGACGACGGTAATATTGAGCCAACAACTGTAACTTTACAAATTAAAATTGATCCAAATAATTCATCAACACCAATAATAGCCATAGAAGATACAGTAACTGGCAAAAGTCAATCTTCTTACAGTCGTGACTATGGTATTACCTTAAAAGAACTTACTGGTTATAACACTAATACAAGTGGTGCCTCTGGTTCATTTTTTCCTATATCAGTAATTTTAACAAGAACTAATCACGAGGGAGATAGTTCAAAAACTATAAACAAGATGAAATTAGCTGGTGTAACAAGGATAATAAATGAGACACAAAATTATCCTCATGTTGCATATAGCTCTCTAAGATTTAGTGCTGAAGAGTTTCCACAACTGCCCTCAAGGGTCTTAAGAATAAGAGGAAAAAAAGTAAAAATACCAGCAGCACAAAGTTCTATAACTGCTGAATATACAATAAGTGGAAATACTGTCACTATACAAAAAACTAATCATGGTTTAATAGTAGACGATCAAATATTTTTTAATGCTACACAAGGTGCAGGGGTTGATGGTACTTACCTTGTAAGTTCAATAGCTGCTGATGGTAATAGTTTTGAATTTGTAGACGCAGATTACTCTGGCAGTGCTGTAAGCACTAGTAGCTGTACATATAGACCTAACCCACAAATTGACAGGGAGAATGGTAGGATTAAATACCCTAATAGTTACATATTTAATGGCAATTTAAAGGTTAATAGAAAATGGACAAGTGATCCAGCTTGGATTTTATATGACCTTTTAGTTACAAATTCTGACAGAACATCAGAACAGCAATATGGATGTGATTTGCCAGCTTCTGCTATAGATATACAAAATTTTTACACTTTAAGTAAATATTGCAGTGAACTTGTAGATGATGGAACTGGTAACGGTACAACCGAGCCAAGGTTTTCATTAAATGTAAATATAAGAACACAAAGAGAAGCTCTTGAACTTATTAATGATATCTGCAACGTAATGCGAGCAGTTCCCTTTTATGGTGAAGGGTCTATAAAAATATCTCAAGATGCGCCAAAAGATATCACTGATCCCGATAAATTAGAATTTGAATATGTATTTAACAATGCAAATGTTGTAGATGGCGAATTTGTTTATAGTGGTTCATCCATAAAAACTAGAAGTAATGTTATAAACGTATCTTATCTTGATCTTGAAACTCAAGAAATTGATTATGTAACTGAAAAAGATTCTGATTTAATTGCTAAATATGGTGCAATTGTAAAAACTATAAAAACTTTTGGAACAACTTCAAGAGGTCAGGCACATAGAGTTGCCAAATGGTATTTAAACACTCAAAAAAATAGTACTGAAACTTGCGTATTTGAAACTAATATCGCTGCAGGGGCTATGTTGCACGTTGGGAATATTATTGGAGTTGCTGATAGAGTTAAGGGTGGCTCAAGAAGAGGTGGAGTTGTCAAAAGTGCAACACAAACAACTGTAACAATAGATAATGCTACACAGACCGATTTACCTGTTACATCTAATATCTCATCAAATAAACCTACAATAACTTGTATAATGACTACAGGATTAGCTGAGACAAAATTAATAGAACAAAATGGTATTTCTAATAATGTAATTACACTTAAATCTGGGGAAAGTTTTAGCAGTGCGCCTGTTGCTAATAGTCCTTTTGTAATTGAAGAAGAAAATTTTAAAGCAACAAGTTGGAAAATTATAAATATTAAGGAAACAGAAAAAAGAACTTATGTAATAAATGCAGTAAAACATCATCAAGCAAAATACAACGAAGTCGAAGGTACAAATAGTTCTAATCTACCTACAAGAGTCAATACAAATGTTTTATTTAGGGGTTTAGAACCACCTACAATTGCTACGGTTGAAGAAAAAATAATTGTAATTAACAATAGGGCAGTTCCTAAAATTTTTATTGATTGGCCTACGGTTGATAAAGCATCAAGTTATATTTTGCAATATAGAAGAGGAGATACAAATGGTAATAAAGATAATTATGCTTCTGTAAGTACGCAACAGTCGCATTTTGAAATAGTTCAAACGGATTTTACTAAGGGTACTTTTGATTTAAGAATTTTTTCTGTTAATGGTGCTGGACGTTTATCTAGACCATATGAAACGAATGATATACCTTTAGCAGGTTTATCTGCTACACCAGAACAACCACAAAATTTAGAATTAGAACCTATTAACAATTATCAGGTTAGATTAAGTTGGGATCAAGCTGTTGCTCAAGATGTAGTTTTTGGTGGCAGATGTGTAATAAGACATACTGGTAAAGATTTGGCAAATGCAAAGTTTAGTGATTCTATAGACTTAGATTCCAGTAACGGTAATACTACTGAAATTGTAGTACCTGCTTTGGCTGGTACTTATACAATGAAATTTGAAGATTTAGGAAAAAATTTATCTACGACTGAAGCAAAAGTACAATTTACATTACCTGAAACAATAGACGAATTATTAATAGACCAAATAAGAGAAAATTCAGCTTTTAATGGCTTACCTGATCCTAATAACACAAACTTAAGCGTTGTGTCAGGAAACTTACAACTTGCTAACCCTGCTACATCTTTAACAGGTACATACGAGTTTGAAAATGTATTTGATTTAGGTCATGCTTATCAAAATGTACGTTTAAAAAGGATTATTCAAAGTGAAGGTTTTAACATAAGTAATGTTTTTGATGATGTTACTGATGTTGATGCTTTGACAAGTTTTGATGGAGATGGCAGCGATAGATTAAAAGCTAAATTAGAGGTTGCAACTTCTAGTGGTACAACCAGTTTTTCTAACTTTTTAAGTTTAACTAATGGTTCGTTTGTAGGCAGATCATTTAAATTTAGAAGTACACTGGAATCAGTAGATGTTAATGAAAATATTAAATTTAGTGTTTTAGGAGTTGATGTATCTTTACCATCCAGATTAGAAACAAAAAGACTTGATTCAAATAATACTGTTTTGACAAGTCCAAGTCAATCAGGTTTATCAGCTAGTGGTGTTGATATTGTTTTTGCAAAAAGATTTTTTACAGGAACAAGTGCTATCGGTGGATCGACTACAAAATTTTTGCCATCTATTGCTATTGCTCCCGAAGATTTACCCTCTGGCGCATTTTTTGTTCTTAGTAATATTAGTGGCACAGGATTTACTATAGTGTTTAAAGATTCATCAAACGCACCAATAAATGTGAAATTTACGTTTCAAGCGTTAGGATATGGAAAAGGAGTTTAATTAAATGGCTAGAGTAACAGGCGATAGTTCTGAAACAAATAATAATTTTAATAGTGCGAATGGTACAGGTTTAGCAGTAAGAGGTAAATTTAATGAAATACTTACTGCATTAAGAACAATTAATGCTGGTACAAATGATCCTGTCGGTGTTGCTAATTTGGTTCAATTTCAACCACATATTAATAACAATGTTTTAAAAATATGTACAGGAGTGACTGGTACTGATGCCTCAGCAACGGGAACATTTACTACTATTGGAAACATTACACAAGATAATTTAGGTCTTCTACCTGTAGACGGCACAAACCCAATGACAGGTAATTTACAATTACCAAATGGATCACAGGCAGCCCCATCTTTAAACTTTGGTGATACACAAACTGGTTTGTTTAAACATTCAACAAATAATATTGGTCTAACTGCTAATAATACTTTAGTTTCAACTATACATTCTAATGGTATTACTATTGCTGCTGGTAAATGTTTATACCTTAATAATGCAGCTGATGATGCCTCAGTTTGTTTAAAAGCAAAAAGTAATCTTGGATCAAATGTGACTTTGACTATGCCAGAAAATGATGGTGATCCTAACCAAGCATTGGTTACAGATGGAAACGGAGTACTTAGTTTTGCAACTGTCGCTTCTTCTGGCGGTGGTGTTGTAAAAAATATTGTACAAACTGTCAAGACTGATCAAGAAATGGTGACTGTTAACGATATAAATACTGGTAGTTTTGTAGATGTACCAGATATGAATGTAAGTATTACCCCACAGGCAACTGGTAATAAGTTTTTAGTTGAATTTAGTCTTGTTGTAAGTTTCTATCCTGAAGTACCAGTTTTTGTAAATTTACAAAGAAAAATTGCTGGTGCTAATGATACTACAATTGCCCTTCCTGATTCCCCTGGCCAAAGTGCTAATCAAAGATCAACTGTTGTTCTTGCGGGATATATTCCACAATCAGGAAGTGCGGCTAGTTTTTCGTATAACAGGCAAATAGCATCATTTAAATTTTTAGATGCTCCTTCTTATTCATCAGGTCAAGCTATTCAATACCGACTTACTATTGGTGGAAGGCATAGTTCAACAAGCAATAATCGAAATAAAATTGCAATTAATAGATCACATCAACAAAATACAGAAGCTTCATCAAGTCAAATAATGGTTACGGAATACGATATATAGATATATTTGTTTTTTATATAGTTTACCTTATACTTGAATTAAATTAAATTAAGTTAAATTTATTATGCAAGCAGACAAAGCACAAGCACGTATTACTGAACTCGAAACAGAGTTAAAAACAATGCAAGATAATTACAATCAGGCAGCACAAGTAGTAAAAAATTGTGAAATTAGAATATATCAAATACAAGCATCTATCGCAGAAAGAAAACTAGATTTACCAGAAGAGAGTAAGATAGAAGAGACAGTTGCTACTGGATAAATATGGCAAACCCTGCTACTTATAACTTTACTCTACAAAGAAGAGCAGATCACTCTTTTGATGTGAACTTAAAGGACAGCAATAATAATAATATCAATTTAAGCAATACAACAATTTTAAGCCAGATATGGAATGAATCAAGAACTAATAAGCTAGCTGATGTAGGAATTACTATAACAAGTGCCGCTAATGGTAATTTTACATGGAAAGTAACTGATGCACAAACCGCTTTAATGACTGATAATTTTTATAAATATGATATTTTAAAAATAAATAATGGTACTACTGACAGGGAATATTTCTTAGAAGGTACAATTTATATGAGTGAGGGTTACACAGCGCAATGACAACTTCTAATATAACACAACAAAAATACACTGTTACTGTCACTGAAGGCGACACAACTGTCGTTACTGTAAAAGCAGTTGGTCCACAAGGTTCAGATGGTACATTAGCGGCTGGTGATGTTGGAGATTTTACGGTATCAGTCGCGGGTAATGGTGCGCAAAGTGCTGTTATAAATAGCGGTGCGATTAATAACAGCAAAGTGGCTGATAATGCAGCAATAGCAGGGTCAAAGATTTCTCCTGTTTTTACAAGTCCAATATCGCAATCAGGAAGCGGTGCAAATACTTTTGGTGCAAATATTCAAATTAATACAAATTTCCCAGCTATTTCTCTGAACGATAGCGATTCAGAAAATGATTTTCAGATAATAAATGCTAATGGTCTTTTTAAAATAAAAGATTTTGACAGAAGTGTTGATGTTTTTACTATAGAAGGAAGAAGTGGTGAGTCTAATTATGGTGAAATTGGAATAGCTGGAAATATTTTAGTTACAGGTGACTTAGTACTCACAGATCAAAACCCATCTCTTTTCTTTACTGAAGTTGGTGCTAACCCTGATTATAAAGTATTTGTTAATTCAGGTAATTTTAAAATTACTGACGAGACTAATTCTGCTGATAGATTTGTTATTAACACTGATGGTCATATTGACTTTTTAACCAACGTAGATTTCGCAAGCGGTATTGACGTAACAGGCGAAATACATGGCACAAGCCACCTAGATTTACCAAATAATGCAGTGTTAAAACTTGGCGATAATGATGAGTTAACAATATTTTATAACCAGCCAAATGGTAATTCAATTATAAGAGAAACAGGTAATGGGATACTATCTTTACAAACAAATGGAAGTCAAATATCTTTTTGGGATAGTACTAATCAAGTACTTATGGCAGAGTTTAATACTGGTGGTTCTTGTACGTTTAGACATGGAGTAACTACACGTTTAGCTACAAGTTCAACAGGTATAAATGTTACTGGTAATATAACCAGCACTGCTGGATTAGATGTAACTGGCGGTGATATAACAGGAGTTTTAGGTAGTGCTGTCACAGGAACGACCCAATCAGCAAGTGATAACAGTACTAAAATTGCTACTACAAGTTATGTTGACACTGCTGTATCAAATTTAGTTAATGAAGCACCCAATACATTAAATACATTAAATGAACTTGCAGCAGCACTTGGAGATAATCCTAATTTTGCAACAACAGTTACAAACTCAATAGCTGATAAACTTCCGTTGGCAGGTGGCACTTTAACTGGTCAACTTTCTATAAGCAATCATTTAAGAGTTCAAGGTTTTATTGTAAAATTAGGTAGTGGAAGTCATTTTGATGGGACTTTAACAAACTCTGACATATCAAATACTGCTGGAATTGTTGGGTCAAAAATAAATCCTAATTTTGGAAGCAGCACTGTAGTAGGTGGAGAATTGTTTGTAGGTAATACAAACTTTTCACATACAAAAATAAGCGTTCCTACTGTAAATAGTTCTCCATTAGCTCGTATAGAAACCGCAAATATAATAATTACAGGTCTTGATGATGTAAATACATCTTATCGATTAACACCTTCAGATGGTTCAAACCAAGTATTTAATCAATATTTAAAAGATTACGGTAGCGGTGATAATACAGTAAGGGCCGCTGTTTCTGCTTGGGGAAGTGATTCTGCACCTGTTAATTTTATAAAACAACCTGTCTTAAGTACAGATAGTTTAAGTATTAACGACATTTTATATGTAAATTCAGAAAACAATCGAGTTGGTATTGGTACTACAGATCCACAGGCAGATCTGCACATAAAATCCGCTAGTGACTGCATTTTAATGTTGCAAGGAGACTCAGGAAATGAACAAGGAAATGAGCATAATAATCCTTATATTTTATTTTTACAAGATGGATCAAACCAAAACAGTGTTATTGGAATGAACCCATTTAATGTAAGTGGTGAAAATAATTCTTTAGTATTAGCTAATTCAACTGGTTCAAATGGAGGAATAGTATTTAAAACTGGTACTTCTGCACCCTACACAAATGCAGTAGCAAGGATGGAAATAAAAACTGATGGAGATGTAGATATAACAAATAATCTTCAAGTAGATGGAACAGGTACTTTTGATAGCGGATTAACAGTAAAAGATGCAAGCGGAAGTGATCCTACAGCAATATTTAAACACTCAAATATAAATGTTCTTGGGGAAGTATTTAGAATAGCAAGAACTGATAATCATACTATTAGATACCATTCAATTAAGGCACAAAGTGGTAGTGACGCTGTTGATAATTTAATAAGCTTTCATTTACATGACGGTTCTGGTGATCCCTATACAGGCCAACAAGAAGTTTTAAAGCTACAAGGTACTAAACAGGTTACAGTTGCAGGAAATCTTGATGTAGGAGAGGGGGTAGATGTTACTGGCTCTATAACTATTCCAGATGCCACTATAACAGATGGTATTCCTAATAACGCTATCAAAATTGGTAATGCAACTGATGGCGATTTAATAATATATCACGATTCTTTAAATAGTTATATTCAAGAAATTGGGACAGGTAATTTATTTATTGATGCTTCATATTTTACTTTCAGAAGTGGTGGAGGTGACACTATTGCAACATTTTCTCATGGCACTGGTGCTGCTGGTGGATGTCGGCTTCATTATGGTGGTGCTTCGACTCCAAAACTAGCCACATCTGCTAATGGTGTAGATGTTACTGGAAATGTAGTAGCAACAGGAGCCTTACGAAATTCAGTCCCAACAGATTTTTGGAACACTACTAATACTTTTGTTGATGTTGGTGATTTAGGACATATATCAACACATGGAAGTTATGAATTTACTCTTACTTCGGGTGGTTATAGAAGGCAAGTTGGCGGTGTTGCAAAATGGAAAGATGTGGCAATAGACGGTGTTAGTGGATTTGGATGTCAGGTTGCTTTAGCACCGAAAACAGGAAAGATACACCTAAGAAGTAACTCAGGGTTA
>VTLG01009072.1_pt1 | contig 12903 bp, 23 predicted proteins | sample 4694571 | NCBI WGS metagenome assembly VTLG01 (sample SAMN12604809, study PRJNA352737) | marine metagenome | biome: ENVO:00000447; feature: ENVO:00000209|ENVO:00000569|ENVO:01000036; material: ENVO:00002151; isolation source: viral sequences binned using virsorter ... | reverse complement strand
CATCTAAATTACTCACTATGTTCCAATCTTGGGTAGTTGCTTCCCAGTTAGTATTTTGATTTTCCCAAGTTGTAAAAGCTTCGCTTTGTGTAGGTCTTGGGTTTCTAATCGTCTCGTCATCTTTTATATTAGGTGCTTTATTTTGAGGATGATTCTTTTCATCATAAGCACCATCAAAGTCAGTAGGGCAAACTAATAAACCATAAGAGTTTAACTTCATAACATTATGAGGATAAACAAATCCACACACGTCACATACTGCTTTTGCTCTTTTACCTACTGCCATCTACCACCTACCTAATATATATTTGTATATCTAGGAGTAACATATAATGATGCACGTTCTTTATCTTCAGTCATAGCAAATGAAAGTCTCTCTTCATATTCTTGTTTTAAAAACTTTGCCCTTGCTTCAGATATCCCTGGTCTTTTTAATGACATATAATATGCTAGACCAGTTGTTAATGCAGGTAAAAATCTTCTTGGCATATCTGCATTTTGTATTGCAGATTTATTTACGTCCTGCATATAATCAATCTTTTCAATTTTTAATTTATCAGTATTAACATTTGATAATGACCATAGATGTAATTGTACATTATCACCAAATCTTTTTATTGCGTATTGTGAAGGTCTACCTGTTTGTCCTTTGTTAGGAACTTTTAAATATTCTTCATACGATATACGAGTTAAATTTAAATCTGTATTATCTCTATTAATTACAACTTGCATAACGTCACTTACATGACTACCTAAACTTACTTGTGATACACTTGCAGCAATACTTACAATAGTTGTATTTGTTGTCCATAAACAAACACCTCTATTTTGCCAGTCATTTAATATAAGATTAATTGAACGTCTAGCACTTCTTGGTTCTTCACCAAGAGTTACTTCACCACCAATCATCTCAGTAGCTTCCTGTATAACATCACCTATTTCTAAATTAAAGTCATAAGTGCCTGACGTATTATTAGTTGCCATTTATTTAACCTCTCATTACTTTACCACCACCACGTAGTGCTTTACCCATACCTCTTAATTGTCCACCTTTTTTTGCAGTTCTAAGATTCATTCTTTCTTTTTCTGCAGCAAGTCTTGGATTATTTCTAGTAGTTTGAACCTTACCTGTTCTTTCCATTTCTTTTGCTCTTGCAGCTATTTGGTCTTGTAATTTATATATCTTTTTTTGTCTTGGTTTTTTATATGCATCTAATAAAGTTTGATATTTATTTTTATTAATTAATTCGTCTTTTAAAAGATTTTTTAATTTATCTTCTTTTGAACTAATATCTAATTTAAGTTTATCAAGTTTAGCATGAAGCTTTGTGGGATAAGTTAAATTTTTTCTACCCCTAGCTACTGACGAAAAACCTGATTTAACAAATTTTTTACCAAGTCTTGCAATCATTATTAACCTCTTCTTGCAGCACCATAACCACGATAGCTTCGTTTAGATTTTTTACTATTAGATTTTTTTAACTTTTTAACTGAACCACCAGTTTTACCTGTCTGAATACCATAACCACCTTCAGCAATTATTTTCTTTTCAGGGTCAAATTTTTCACCTTTTCTAGCTAGTCCCATTAATTTCATAACTTGTCCTCTAGTATATCCTTCAACTTTAGGAAATCTTCCTGTTGCTCCAGACTCAGTTAGAAATTGTCTTCCCATTTGACTTTCTCTATATGCAGTAACTCCACCTTGTGATGCCATTCTATCTAACATTCTTTCAAATTCAACTTTAGACATAACATCTTCACCTCTTTTTTTAGCTTCTTCTTTTGCTTTTCTACCTTTCTTTTTAGATTGTCCAGCATATTTAAATCTATCTGCTAATTTATCTTTAAGGTCTTTTGGAGTTCCTGGTGGAAGTTTTTTTATTTTAACACCTCTTTTAAGTGCGTCTTCAACAGATTCTTTTTTTAATAATCTTTTACCAACTCCTTTGGCTCCTTTAACTATTAATGACATTTTATCTACTCCTTCTTCCTTGTTTAAGTTTTTTTATACGTTTACGACCAGGTTTCATTATTTGTTGTGGTATTGAACTTCTACTAATTACCATTAATTACTCCCATCTACTACTGTATTATCTGCTCCTGCAGGACTTGCAGGTCTTGTCATATCGTCACGTCTAAATCTTCTGGCTCTGTTTCTTACAGTCTGTATTGAAGTTTGGTATCGTTGTTCAAATAAAGGAACAATCTGAAAGTTCTTCATAAAGATGTACGATTCTACCATACAGGCATTAAACAATGCGTCATAACAAAACTGTGTAAAATAATTAGCAGGTGAAGCTGACGATAATGTTGTTGGTCTAGTTACATGTACTACTTCACCATTACTTGTTGATGAAGGTGTAGGTGCAATCATTATTGTTGTATTATCTTTATGTGCATAATACTTTGGCTCACCTGTTGAAGCTGATACATCCCAGTAATCTCTTAAATATTCATCAGTCTTTACTAGTATACTTGTCTTTGCTCCATTAATATCTACATTAAAATTCTTTACTATTCTTGTACCAGTTGGTAAAGTAACAATATTATTACCTTGTGATACTGCTACTGATGTATAAGTTACTAGACCATAATCATCTAATTCATCTGTTAATCTTTCTTCTGCTCTATTAACAATGTTAGGTATTTGGTCTAAGAACTCTTGAGCATCATTCTCAGTTGTATTTACTATCTCTGTTGTTAATGTTGTATAATTTGCCATCTAACATTTCCATCTTCTTCTTGCTGCACAAATTCTTTTCTTTGGAGTTTTCTTACAGCTTATGTTATGCATCTTAGCTTGTCCTGCTGAACGTGCACAAAATGATTTTCTTCTCTTTGCTCTTTTCCCTGTAGGTCTTGATTCAGTTACTGCAGTCTTTAATTTAGAACCTGGGTTTGCTCTACGATAAGCAGCAACACCCTTCTTTGTCATACCTGCACCTTTGCTAGTAGGTAAAAAATTACCTGACTTTACACTAGTCTTAATTCCCATTCCTTTAGATTTTTTTTTAGCTTTTCTAGCCATTTCATTTATCCAAAGTAAATTGTAGAAAATACACTTGCAGTTGTACTTACTACTACACCACTTTCAAATCGTACACCTTCATCTGCTAAGTAAGTATCTAAAGAACTATCTGCATTTATATTTATTTTAATTTTTGATTCACCTGTGCTTGTAGCTGTTCCATCTCTTAACTCAAATACACCTAATGCATTTTTTGCATTAGCTACATTAAAACCTCTAATACGAGTAGGATGGTCTACTGCCACACTTGCTACTGCTGATATATATCTTGATGTTAAATTTGTCATTTATAATTCCTTCTATAATAATATAAAGGGTCTCCTAAGAGACCCCTTATATGTTTAGATTCTAGCTGCCACCTGCAGAACCAAAGAATCCTCTCCAATCAGAAACACCAAAAGAGTATCTCTCTCTTGCTTTAAATCTGACGTTACCAGTATCAAAATCTGGTTCCATTTTAGTTTGTAGAGGAACTCTCACAAACATTTTAGTACCATTAGGTACGTCAGTTTTAATGAAGTAAGCATTGGTGTCTGTAAATCTTCTGTTTACAGTATAACCACCAGGAATTACTCCCATGTTTCTAATTGCGTTAATGTCGTTGTTTGCAGACCCAACTTTACCTGGAGAAGCTAGAAGCCTATCAGCAGTAAATTTAAGGTCAGATGGAATGTGTAAAGATTGAGCTTGTGCACCAATTAAGATACCTCTGTCATCTTTAGTTCCATCAATTGAAATTAACGCAGTTTCCAAAGCTGCTTCAGCTAAATCTGCTGCAGCTAAGAGGTTACTTTGTGTACCACCACCAACAACTGGGTGAGTTGAAGCGAAGAATGCTTGACCATCTCCAATTGCAGAATCACCAGCAGTGAAGCCATTATTAAAAATAGCTGCTGCTTTTACTTGTTTAGTGTTAGCCATTGCTCTAGCTAGTGCACGAGAACGAACTTTAGCGAAAGTATCATATAGATTATCTTCCATTGCTTCTTCAGTAATTGAAAAAGCTAAAGCCACTGTTTCGTGGTTATATCTAGCTGTGAACGATTCTTGTGCATCATCAAAAGAAACAGCAGCACCTTCAGATTTTACTGGAGCTGTGCCAAATCCTGTGAATAGCACTTCTTCTTCAAAAGACCTATCTGAATTTTCAGTTTCAAATAGGGGTGTATGTTCGTCATTAACATCACCATACTCAACACCAAAAACAGCATTAAGTCCTGGAAGAAGTTGTTTTGCAATACTTGCTCTATTTATAGCCATATTATTTCTCCTTCTATGTTATGCTGTTGCCTGACGTTTCAGCCAGTGCTGGACGATTTTGACTTCAAGTTTAGGGAACGCACCATCAGTACCTGTTAAGGCATTGTTAGGTTCGTCAATCATTGCTATTGGTCTTACAGCTTTAGTTGCAGTTGCTCTACTAGCAGCTTTAATACCAAAACCTGAATTACCAGTAACAGTGCTACCACTACCTAAAGTCACAGCAAAGTTTTGTGAGTTAATATCACCTGCAGTAACTGACGCATCTGCTTGTATCATAAACGTAGCATAAGGGTCATCAACAACAAATCCTACTGGGTTACCAATAGCACTTGAAGTATTTGCAGGAAAGTAACGACTAAACGTAGGTTGTTTTGAAGTAGGGTCTGTATATTCACAGCCTACAAAAACACCTACAGCATAATCAGTTGTTGTTGCTACTGGTGTAAGATTACCAGCAGACATCATAACTAGGTCTCCATGAAAAATATTAGAAGCTAGTCCATTTGCAATATTATACTGAGTTTGACCAGTAGAATTGACATTTGAACCAACTTTTCTCAATGGGACCATTCCAAATAATGCTTTACTTGCACTCATTTGTTATCTCCTTCAATTAAGAATAATTTATATTTGTTACAAACTATCTTTGAAAACGAGGTTCACGACCTTTTGTAACTGTTGATTTACTTGAGTTAGTTATTGGCATACGAGAATCAGATTGAGCACGTAAGTTTGCATCAAGAGAATCTTCTTGTTGCTTATGCTTATTATGATAATACTCTTGCCTAGCTACCATTTTATCTGTGGGTATTTTTGCTAATGCAACATCACCACTGGAAACGACTCCATTATATCTACCACCTTCTTTGACAATAGATGTTGAAGCTAACTCTGGAACTTCTTCAGGGGAAACAAATATCCAACCTTCACGTTGTCTTTTACCTACGTTCTTGTAATCATCTTCTCCATTTAATGTAATCCTAATCCATCTTAAAGACATACCTTGAGAATCAAATCTGTTTTTAACTCCTTCAGGTATATGTAAAAAATTAGTTTCTTCAAATGAAGTTGTTTCTTGTTTTGAAGTAGCTTCTCTAGTTTCTTCATTACGTTTTATTTTATTAATAGCCATTTTTAACTCCTACGCATTTGTGTTGTTATTGTAGTATACTCTTCTCCAGTCTCTACTTTAGACTTTTCTTTTGCATACCTATCTAGTGGTATATTCCATTTATTAGCCAACCTAACGTCTTCTTGACTTAGCTTGATTTTTTTAGAGGCAGGAGTGCGAGATGTTCCTGCTACCACTTGGGAAGGACTTGACGTAGCCTTCTGACGAACTTGTTGAGTTTCCTGTTCAGATGTTTTTAACTTATTTGGAAATGCTTCTTTAAGTCTATTATCAACTTCTCCATAAAAGTCATCATCTGCTGGGTCAAAACCTTCTTCTTTTAACTGAGCATCTAAAGCTAGTGCTGCAGCAGTCATCATTTTGTCTTGACCAAACCACTCATTCTTTTCTGCCCATGCGACTGCTTTAGGGTCGTATTGGGGTTGTTGAGGTTGAGATTGTTGAACAGGCTGTTGTTTAACTGCGTTCTGGTAATTCTCGTAATCTTTATCAAAATTTACCTTATTTGTTTTTACATTATTTAAATTAATCTGTGCTTCATTTAAAGCTTCTTGTGCTTTTAATAATTGATTCTTGTCATCTTTTTCAAAAGCATCTAAGTAGTTTTGTTTAGCAAGATTAAGTTGATTCTCTAAACTTTTTTCTTGAGACTCAATACTTGTTTTAGTTAAATCAAATTGATTAGTTTGATTTACTGTAAGTCTTTTTTCTAGTTCTTGTTTATCAGCTAAAAGTCTGGCAACTTCTTCTTCCTTTTCTTTTCTTTGACGAACTAACTGACGTATTCTTTTTTGTGCTCTTTCAGACTCAATGTCTTTAGCTTCATCAGGTTGTTCCTCTGGTTGAGTATCTTCCTTCTTCGTTTCAGTTTTAGTTTCAGCTACAGGTTGTTCTTCAACTACAGCTTCAACCTTTTCTTCTTTATCTTCAGAAGTTTTTTCAACCTCAAAGTCTACTTTATCTTCTTCTTTAGATTCAGGTTTTGAAGTGTCAATATCACTCCATTCTTCCTTTTGTTCTACTTCCATTTTTTTTATCTCCGTTGATGCGAACCAAACGATTACGCAATGTTTAATGTTACTATAATACTATAAATTAGTGTAGCATACAAGATACTAAATTATTTATTATTATATAGATTATCAAATGTTTTATTTACATCCATGTAGTCATCATGAGACTCAGCAGTATGTTTATACTGAGAAGGTACAAAATCTGGAGCACCTTCACCTGCTGACCACATTGCAGGACTTGTAACTCTAACTCTATTATTAGGTAAAGCTACCATTGCACCTTTATATGGACCAGATGTTAAATGTAAAACATGTGATTGTTTATGTTGTGCAGGGTCATCTGCTACTGCACTATCAGTGAAATCAACTGTAAAATAATATTTACCAGTATAAAATTCACCATTTACTTTACACATCCAAGGACTTGAACTAACTCTATCCATAACTATAATACTATGATTATGACTAGGACAATCCCAAGGTTGAGCAAAGTGTGTTTCAATAGGTGGTGTCCATTCATCTAAAGGTATGTCACCTATCAAACCTGTTATTGGCATACGTGCCCACATAGCACCACCATGTAAATTTTGTTCTTCAGCTTCACAACCTGTAAATACAACTTGGAAACTTAAACATCTATCAGGCATACAATTAACTGCAATAGCTAATGCATGTAGATATTCCCCATGATAAGCCTGATGATTATGAGTAAACTCCTTCCTTACCCAACACCTAAAAAAAGGTATATTGGATATAAGATGAGGCATATTTATTTTGGTCCAGTTATATGTGGTACTCCACCAGCTTTCATCATCTTAACTTTCTTACCACCAGCATAACCCATTTTAACTTTTTTGCCACCAGCATAACCCATTTTAGATTTTTTCATTTTTTTCTCCTTTCTTAAATGTGGTTTGTTAAAATATATATTTCAAAAGCTATAAATGATGCTCCAAATATTATAGCTAATGTCCATATGATAATATTTTTTTTACGTTTTTCTGCAGCTATTTTTTGTCTTAAAAAATCTGCTTGTCTTTTTCTTTCAACTGCAATTTCTTTTTGTAATCTTTCCCATTGACCAGCAGACCCATATAATAAAAACATACTTCGCATTTCATCACGAAGTCTATTTGCTTCTTCTTTTCTAAAATGTGCATCAATTGCATTTTGTTCAGCACCTGTTAACTTACCAAATAGTTTTCCTAAACCTTTTGGTTTCTCACTAGCAATAACCTGTAGATTAGCTTCTGCCTTTGCCCATTTACTTACAGCACCTGACATATTTACTAAATCTTTACCTGTTTTAATACCCTGTGATATAACTTCTGTAGCTCCCTTCAAAGCTGCAAAAGCTGTAAATGGGTCAATCATAGTCTATCCCCTTTTTGTCTTTACTTTTTGTTTTCGTCCACTTGCACTAATAGGGTACCTAATAGAAGTTGGTTTAGGTCCTACATTAGTCTTTGCCCTTTTTCTTTTTACTGCTGCAGACTTTTGTCCTGCAGTCATTTTATTTGCAACTGCCTTTGGTCTACATACTGGATATTTTCTTTTTGATGATTTAGCTGATTTTCTTCCACATGGTTTACCTGTAGATATATCTACCCAGTCTTCTTTAAACCATTTTTTAAGTCCACCACCTTTTTTCTTTTTCATCTATACCTCTTCAGGTCTTTTACCTTTTTCTTTTTTATATTTCTCACTAAGTAATTTTAGTTCGCTTTCGTCTATTCGCCATAACAGCACCACAACCTTTAGCAATTTTACCTTGTGGCTTACCCACTCTTTTACCTTTTGCCATACTCTTTGCACTGCCTTTCCAATCTTTTCGCTTCTTACCACTAGGGTCTTTAATTTTTCCTGCACAGATTTTAGAAGCATACGCATTTGCATACGCACTAGGATAAACTTTAAATTTACGTTTCGCAGCATTTTTCCCCCTTGCACATAGTTTAGTCATTATTAATCTTTCTATATCCCCAACGATTTTCAGAAACATCCCAAATACCTTTCATAGCATCTGGTATTCTTATAAAAAAGTTAGAAAACTTTATAATATTTTTAGTTAATAACATAGCTCCTCCTTTAAAAATATTTATTCATTACTTTTATTAAGTCTTCATACTTAGCAACTTCATTTAATTCTTTTTCAATCTCATTTATAATATCTCCATGTTCACCTATACCTCTAGGATTATTTAATAACACTTCAACATTAGCAACATGTTTTTTAATATGACCATCTGCATGAGATAAAAAAGCTTCTTTTAATTTATATTTCATTTTAATTAGCTAAATTATATGTCATATCTAAATTAGTTGGTTCATCAACTTTCATCATTACTTGGTCATCAAATAATAATAATAATCTTATACCCTTATAATAAAGTTTTTGACCTGCATGTCTAGCATAACAAACATAATCTCCAACATCACACCATTTACCATTTGGAAATTTATCTTCATCTTTATAAGCTAAATCTCCTACAGCTAAAACTTTACCTACTGTAGTTAAATAAGCTACATCATCTTTTACTGAATCAGGTAATAATAATCCACCTTTAGTTTTACTTTTTACCGAAACAGGGCGAACCAATATGTGGTAGCCAGGCAGACTAGGTAAAACTTCTGGGTCAGCTTTTTCTTCATCTTCAATCCACTCATTATTATTTACTGCCTTTTCCATTTTAATCGTTCTCATCATCATCTCCATCAATCATATTTTTATAAACATTTTTAGTTATAGCTATAGCCATATTCAATCCAGTAATTGAACCTACCATTTGTTGATAACGAGAATAGTCCTCACAATTACCATCCCCTAATGATTTTTGAATTTGACTTATTTCTAGATTTAATTCCTTCTCAATCTCAGAAATAATTTTTTGTATCATAATTATTATTTAACTTTATAAGTATCAGGTGGGTCTTGTCTTAGAATACCTTTTTTAGCACGAACTGAATATTCAGTGCTAGGTATTTTAGACCAGTCACCATAACCTTTTCCTTGTTTAGGACCTTTAATTAATTCACTCATTCTATTCTCCTTTCATTTCTTCCTTGGCTAAGTCACCAAGTGTTTTTATAGTTTGAGTTGCAACTTTTGTTTGTCTATCTTTCTGACCTTCAGTTTGTTTAAGAATTTGGTTAGCACCTTTTTCAATTGCTCTAATACCTTGTTCTTCTTCTTTAAGAGTCAGTTCTCTTTGTTTAACTGCTAAGTCAGCAGCTTCTTGTAAGGCTTCAAGACCAAGTTTTTCTTTCTCAATATCAAGCCTTTTTTTCTCAATCTCAACCATTTGTTGCTCAGGTGTTTCCGTTGTACCCATTGCTTGGTTGGCTTGTGAAATCTGTTGTGCAGCTTCAGCCTGAACTTGTTGTAATGTTGCAGGGTCAGTTGCTACTCCTGATACCATTCCATTAATTTGCTCTTGGTATCTCATAATCATATGTTCTTTTATATTTGCTTCAAGAACTGGTTTTACTTTTTCCATAATAGGACTACCACCATTTAATGGGTCAGATAAAAATGCAGTCTTAACTGTTATATGTGCCATATGGTCTTGTCCAGGAAATGCAGCTATTGGCATACCTTTTACTGCTGACTGTATATCTGATACAGGGTCAAGTGGTCGTGGCTGTATTTTTGGTGGAAGTATAGCTTCCAAGTTAGGCATATTTGCAGCTTGTAATATTGTTCTATGTAATGCCTGTATATTATAAGTTCCTGGTGGTGCTTGACTGGCTAACTGAAGAGCCAACTGTGAAAGCATTAATCTATGAGCACTTGAAGGTATATTAGGGTCACTTACAGGAATGACATCTACTTTACCATCAAAGTCCATCTTTAATATAGTTGGACTTGCACCAGGAACTTCGTAAGGATATGAGTCAGGTAAAGACTCAAAGTTTATTCTTGCTAATATTTTAAATTCTTCTTTTTGCGAATAATGTAATCGTTTATGTATAGCACTAAAAAATTTACTTGAAGCTTCTAACAATGCCATAGTAGTTCCAACTGGTCCATAGTTAGTTGAATCATTAATTACTTTTTCTGTACTGTCAGCAAACTTCTGTCCTGCACCTGCAACAAAACCTAACATTTGAAATAAAGTATTAGAAGGTTCTTTATAAGGTAGTGGTACAATTGCTCTATTTAAATCTACACCTGTAGCTTCTACATCTCTAAACTCACCAGGAGATAAAGGCTCATTGTCACCTACAACTTTAACACCTTTAGCTTTAAATCCTGCAGGTAATGTTGCAAACTGACCAGAGTCAACTAAGTTTCTCATAGCTGCAGTTGCAGTCATTGTAAGATTACCTAAGAAATGTATTAGACCTAAACCATAGAAACCAAAACCTGGAACAAACTTGTAATGTGTAAAGAACATTTTCTTTTGTTTAGTTGGGTCATCTTCATTATAGTTTCTTCTAATAGATAAAACTTTTTTTGAACTTTCTTCAACTGTTACAATATAAGGTAAACCAATACCACTATCATCTAAATCTAAATAACAATGTTGTTCTAATAAAACGTACTGAGGGTCAGAATCAGCAGGTATAGCTGTACCCATAATCTCGTCAACTTTCATTGACATTGACGTTTGTTCAATTGGTTGTGCTTCAGGTAATTCAATATCTTCATATACACCTGCAGCAATTTCTTTTGCTAAGTCATTTGGATTACGTAATATAACATGTGTATATCTATCTGCCTTCATTAAATCTGAAGCATGATAAGACACATAAAACTGGTCAATAGGAACAAACTCTGAACATGGTCTATCTAATGATGCATCATAATAAATCTTTTTAAATGCTGAACCAATAATTGGTAAGTGAAACAACATTCTTTCAAACTCATGAAAGTATTCAGGCATCATATCAGTTAACTGATAATTCATAAACTGTTTTACACGAGATGCTTGTAATTGTTTTTGTTCAGTTTCAGCTCCAATTATCTGAGCCATTACTGGTCCACCTGCAGGAAATAATTCCTGAGAAGCTTTAGATTGAAACTTCACTGCTGACTCTATTAAGAGTGGATGAACTGCAGTACATGCACCTTCAAATGGTTCTGAAGTTTCTTTTAGTTTTAGTCCTAGTAAATCAAAACCTCTTTGGAAAGTTTCTTCCCATTCTTGTCTTGACTCTTTATCTGATTCGTACTTCTCATAAACATCTGCACCAATCTCTTGTAACTGTTCATCATCAAGAGTTGGAACTAAATTATCATAGTGTCCTCCTGGCATACCTTCTTCAGGCATAATAGCAGGATTACCCATTAGGTCAACTACTGCTGAACCATCTTCCATCATTGCCACACTTTCATCAGGAAGAACTTCATCAGTAATAGTTTCTTCAGTTATAGTTTCTTCTTCTAACTCTGGTGCTTTATCAAATGGATTTTTTTCAGTTGGCATTATATAGTCCTTTGTGTGTTATAATTTTTATAATAATCTCTCATGACACTTCCACCTTTTTTCTTTTTTATAATGTTATTTATGTATAATCTAGGATTATGATAAGACTCATCAGAGTAAGGCATATTATCTTTTATATTTTTAAATGCTCTTTTATATTCTTTTGTTTGTTTTATAATTGCTTTTGCTTCTTCTTCTGAAGGAGCTTTAATTGTTACCATTTCTCTATTTTCAAGTTTAAAAGGTCTTTCTCCTGGAGATTGTAGTTTAGGTCCTACTAATTTAAAACTTATATTATATTCATTCATACCAAAGGCATCAGAGTCATATTTCTTCATACCACCAGGATAAAATTTATCAATAAATTTATATTCTAATTCACCTTGAGTTATTAATTTTTCATCTTTTTGTTTTAAAAAACTATTTATTGTTTTTTGGTCATTTGTTGTTAAAGGTTTTCCTTTAAGTTTTTCTATAATTTTTTTTGAATTATTTGGATTTATCTTACTTAATAAATTACCAATCTTTAAAGCTGCTGTCATTATATAATCCTTTATTAATTTTATATTATATACTTAAAACTTCCAGTATGCAACCCTTTTTTTTCTTTCATAACCTTCTTCATAATCAGGGTCATCAGGATGAAGTAAGTTCCAGGATTCTTTCATGTAGTGTATTGCCATAGTCATTGCGTCTACTTGGTCATCATGTCGTGCATTTGGAAACGTAATTGCTTCACCATATAAATCGTCACTCCACTCATAACCTTTAGGCAACCATACACGTCCTGCTTCCATTAAAGGAGTTGCTGCGTACACTCTAGCAGTCTTATCCCTGTCAGGAATATAATCAAGTACAGGTAAACCTGCACGTCTTAAATCTTGTATTAATGATTGTCCACTAGCTTTCTTCTCAATAATACACACATCAGGTTTATGATAGTCATATAGTTCTTGTGCTTTAGTTCTTAATGCTGGGTAGTCAAATCTACCTTTTTCATTTCCTAGTAATATTAAATTAGATACCCAGTTCTCTC
>VTLG01014271.1_pt1 | contig 12904 bp, 6 predicted proteins | sample 4694571 | NCBI WGS metagenome assembly VTLG01 (sample SAMN12604809, study PRJNA352737) | marine metagenome | biome: ENVO:00000447; feature: ENVO:00000209|ENVO:00000569|ENVO:01000036; material: ENVO:00002151; isolation source: viral sequences binned using virsorter ... | reverse complement strand
TTTTTGGGATGATGTTGTAACTGATGACGCTAGAACTGGTGAGTCGTTAATTGGCGTAGGTTCCTTTAACGATAATAATTTTCCTAGTGCATACAGATACAACCCTACTATAGTTGAGATTGCAGGTGGCTCAGGTGGTGAGTCAGCTCTATTCCCTACAGTATCATCAACTCAACAAGGTGAACCTGAGATGGAGTGGGCTACAATAACTCTTGGTTTAAACTTCTACAAGTTTAGTGAGAACGGAGCTAATTGGTCTCCTACAGAATTATCTCCTAATACGTTAGAGGGAACTACAAACATGAGTCAAGACACTTTTACTAACACGTATGCAGGTCAAACTAGTATAGGTTACTCTGAGTTTGAACCTTTGCCTAACGTAACTTTTAATGGTGAGGCTAACGTGACTATGTCTTCTGCTGTGATGGGTGTTTACAGTGAACAGGGTTCAGGTCTACAATACCTACAAATAGCTAACCATCCTTTTATGGAGATGAGTAATAGAATGGTTGTTAGAATGAAGATTGACGTTCTGTTTGGTGTTCAGTATCATATGTTTATTAGATTTAGAAATAACACAAATGGTGTTGGTGGTAAAATATATTTCACACAACATAATGGACTTGGCTCAGGTGGTGGTTCAGTTGATTGGCAGGAAGCTATAAGCGACAGAGGTGTTCAATACAAGAGTTTTAATGGTCAAGAATATAGTGACGAAAAAGTTCAATTTGATTTTATAGCTGAGAATTATTTACATAGTCACGGAGATGGCTGGATTTATATTGTTTGGGATGCAGGTGCGTCTTTGTGTAGTATATCAGATTTAACTATAAAAGAAAATGCGTTAGCTTGGAGACAAAGCGTTCAAATGTATCACACTAGTCAGATGGTACAAGACGGAACTCAAAACTCTGCATTTGTTAGACATGGAAACACAAATGAGGGGAGTATAGGTAGGTTATCAAATCATCCATTTGTTATAACTACAAGAAGGCTTCGCTCAGGAAGTATAAAAGAATGGTGGTGGCAATCTAGCACCAACAACACTGTTCCAGGTTCAAGCCCTGCTTTTGGTGGATACTTTCATACATCAACTCATACAGACTACGGGCAGGACAATGACATTAATCAATCATTTCAACCAGGTCAAGACTATTACCATTGTGGTACTACTAAGTGGGGTAGAATGAATTATAATCCAAGTCAATATACAGGAGTTGAAGATGAGTATACTAAGTTTTTGTATCCTCACGAATTTCAACCTAAAGACGCTAAAGGCTTTTATCTAAATCAGCATAAAAACTTTACAACTCAAATAGGTATAAGTAGTGGGAACTTGTATCTTTTTGCTGAGAATTTAGGTGCACCAACATATAGTACAAAAGATTACAAACATATTTTCTGCCAACAAAGTGGAGCTATTCAAATGGATGACTATAATAATCCTAACGGAAACTATGGTTATCACTTATTACAACCATGCGTAGAAGAGAAAGGTATAGATAGCTCTAGCCACTTCAAGTTAGGTTACATAAAGTTTCATACTTGTGAGTATTCACATGTAACTAAAGCTTTAGACGGAAGCGACAAGGTTAGAATATTTTACGACCCAACTAGAACTGAAACAGCTAAACCTAAAATAATAAGAGAGTTACCTGCAGAGGCAGGTCAAGAAGGTTTAGTTCAAATTAGTATCGTAATTTCTACTTTAGATTACTCATCTACTGAAGCTCAAACTGCAGGCCTTAAAGATGAGTTGTTGATAAGAGGCTTAGACGAATCAGGTAATAATATTGTTTGGCAACAGAACGCAAGTGCTGCACAGACTTATAATTTAGAGGTTAATTTAGCTGAGACTCATTTTATAGAAATAACACCTAGAGGTAATACTATTTATGGTTGTGTGGCTGAGGTAGATAGTGTAGGATTTCTAACTAACCAACCTACAGTTGAAGTTAGAATGGAACAAACGCAATCCCCTGCCACAACAATAGGGAATCAAATGGATTGCCATGTATACGCTACAGGTAATGCAGTGATTGATAATACTTGGACTGTTACAAATTCAGCAGGAGTTACAACTTCAGCAGCTTTACCTCGTCTTGAGGTTGCTTTAGATTTAGCCCTTACTACAGAAGACATCCAAACTTTAATGGGTGCACAATCTGTGCAGATAAGTGTAGACGTTGTATCTATACATGCAGACACAACAATTCATATTACGCATTGGCTTACAGGTTCTGAACAAACTTACGATATAACATCTGAGGGATTAGATGAAACTGATTTAACAGTATCTAGTAGCCTTTATGGTTTAGGTGGTATTTATATAAAGTTCTCACACGATAATAGTGCTACAACAATGGATTGTGCTATTAAGTCTGTACATCTTACAGCTAAAAATCCAACAACTTACACTCATAGTGATCCAAAAGAATATGCTTTAGATTTATTTAAAGACACAGAACCTTTTGCTTTGAATTTAAACTCAAAGAACTATGAGGTTTTAGATTCCCTTAACGGAGATTATACTAAGACAGTTGAAGTTCCTGCTACTACTAACAACCTAAAAGCTTTCGGTAATCAAGATGAGATTGAAGCTTCATTTGATTTACAATTCTTTCAAGGTATAAATGCCTCAGCTTATACAGATGGTCTTGAGGTATTTAAGGGTACTGTATTTTTAGATAGCATTAAGTATGATGAGTATGGCAAGAAAACTTTAGAGCTTTTATTTAAAGGTGGTAATAATAATTGGGCACAGTTACTAGATACAACTAATTCTCACTTTAGAAATTTATTTGCAAGTAATTATTATACAGGCGTTCAGTTTGCTCTAGCAACTAGTGAGGGTATTAGTGCAGCTAACAACCAAGTTAATTCACCTATAGTGATTCCAGTACTTGACATAGGTATGTGGAATGATTGTAATGATGGTGAGTGGGATGTTGATGAGGAAAAGTTATCTATAACGATAGAGCATTTAAGACCTAGCTATAAAATCCATATGGTTATGGATAAGGTTTTTGAAAGCATAGGGTGGACTTTTAAGTCTGAAATATTAAAACAGAACAGTGAGTTTTCTTCGTTTGGTAATGATTTTCAAAATCAATACAGACAACTTATAGGTACACCTGCTAAACCTAAAGTTCATGAAGATGAAATATCAAAAAGCTTAATACTCCTCAGTACATCTAACACGCATAAGACTCGCTCTCACCCTGTTTATGGTGATAACCCAAGTCAAAAACTTATAAGACTACCTGTTGGTCAGTCCACAGCTGAGGGTAATGTAGACATGGTTACTTGGGTAACTCAAAGAGCATTAACATTTGAAACAGAATATAGAGATGATGGTAATCAGCATAGCATTGAAAATGTTCAGGCAGACCAGGTTCAATATTGGGGTTCAGCAGGTGGTGAGTTTTATGATGGTCAGGATGAAGGTGAACCTTCAGGTTATGAGGTAAACTTCTTTAATGACTTAACTCAAGGTGGAGGTAGTATTGCTCCTAAGTCTCAAATAAGAGTAAACAAATCGGGTTACTATAGGGTTACAGTAAACGCTACTGTCAACATGTATATGAATGCTCAAGGTGAAGGTGCTGCTTATTGGTGGAGTCCTGAAAGAAGAGTGTCTATAGGGTTGTGCCCTACTTGGGGAAATGTTGATTCTACTTTTACTCCCGAAGGAATGGGATTATTATTTCTTAGAACACAATCAACATTAATGGATGAAAACCAAAACAATCATCAGGTTATTGAGGCTGATGATACCATGTTCATTCCAAGCTTAGGAAACACTTTTGAGGTTGCTATGAATAGGAAGGTTAACTTAAGTTATGATTGTTTCTTAAAAGAAAATCATACATATTGGATATTTTATTTTGATGCTCCTATAGGTTTTCAGCAAACATATACTCAGGGTGGTCAAAGTCACGGCTTTTCTGAGGTAACAGGATGTGAGATAGAGATAAAGCTATCAGAAGATATAGCACCTGTATTTAATTGGGGGTTAATATATCCAGGTGTTGGTACGACTTATGAAGCTAGACCTAGAGTTAAGATGGAACACATTTTACCTGACGTTAAGCCTATAGAATTTGTTTCTGAAATAAGTAAGTTATACAATTTAGTTTGGCAATCAAACCCTCACACTAAGGTTGCTGAGTGCGAACCATTTAATTCTTTCTACGATTGGAGTGGTAAAACATTTGGGTACTATGAATGGGATGATAAAGCTTTAATAACTATGTCTCAAAAAGACACGTTGTTAACTAGCAATATGGCTTATAACTATGTTGATGATAGTAGTGATTATACATTACAAAAAGGTATGACTGAAAACTCTGTTTTATTTGGTGATGTATTATTTCAAACAAACAGAAACAAAGACCAAGATGAGAAGGGTATTCAACTAGACATCTTCTCTACATGTAAAATGCACTGGGAAAACAATCTTGCCTATAAAGTTAATAGTGGTGGTTGGGGAGTATCTAGGTTTGCACTTTGGATGCCTAAGATATATTCAGAAGATACTTTTGGGTTCTTAAAGAACCACATGAAGCCTGAGATTAATAACAGTCACGAGCATAAGCTTTTAGTGTACTTAGGCGTTAAGATGTTAGAAGAATTTAAGATTAGGTATAATGTTAGAAAGCATTGGTCAAGTGGAGATCCTGATAATCATTATTGGGTAAATGAGTTCGCACATGCTTGGCCTCAAGCTGTATCATACATGCCAGGTGCAGATGTTTTACCTGCAACATTTGGTAAGGTTACTTCAAATAATTCCGAGACAACAGGAGGTTTCTTTAATAGATTCCATCAAGCACAGCTAGAGATGTTTAAAACTAGAGATGAAGTTGTTACAGCTTTAGTTCATTTAACGCCTAGCGATATAGCTCAAATAAATTACAGAAGACTTGTAGTTATAAAGAACTGTAGATACATTATAAGTAGAATAAAAGATTACAATCCATCTAACTCAGAGCCTACCGAAGTAGAATTAGTTTTGGTAAGTGACAGAGGATTAAAAGAAAAATTAACTCACTAGTAGTAAAAAGACAACAATGCAAAAAGATATAATATTTAATCTAAGCGTCGAAGGTATTAATCAATTACACGAGCTTACTAAAAAAACTGACGAAGCTAAACATTCGCTAGATGAGTGGCTTGCATCAAGGAAAAAGCAACTAGAAGAAGCTGGTGAGTTTGTAAAGATGAGTACTGCTCAAACAAACGCTCTTCAGAAAAGAAAACAAGATTATGAAATTCTTAATAAAACACTTAAGAAGCACGAGCAAGCTTTAAGAGATGAAGCTACAGGTGTTACTGCTGCTAAAGAAGCTATTAAGAAAAAGAAAGAAGAAGAAAAGAAAGCTGCCGCAGAGAGAAAGAAACAATTAGCTGACGAGAAGAAGCAAAAGAAAAAGCTTAATGACTTAGAAAGGCAAAGAGAAAAAGAAAGAAAAGACGCAGAGCGAAAAGAAAAGAAAAACGCTAAGATGCGTCACCAAGCTTTAAAGAAAGAGGCGAGGCTTAGAGAGAAGAATGCTAAAGCTACAAAGAAAGGTGCACAAGCTTTAGGTTTGAAAGCAATAAAGATGGCTGCTGTTGCACAAGCCTTAAGGCAAACAGCTATGTTTATGGCTGATAACGTTAAAGTGTTTGCTGAGTTTGAAAAAGGAATTAAAAACGTCTTAACTCTTTTATCTTCTGAGGATAAAGGATTACTTAGAGAAAGTTTATGGCAAGGCTCTCTAGATGTAATGAACAAGTTTGGTTTTGCTGCTAGCGATGTAAACAAAGCGATGTTTAACGCTGTGTCTGCAGGTGTACCTGCTGCTGAAACTATTGAATTCTTACACGCTGCATCTACATTAGCTGTTGCAGGTGTTACAGATTTAAACTCTTCAGTTACAGGTATTGTATCTGTAATGAATGCTTATGGTAAGTCTGCTGAAGAAGCTACAAGAATTGCAGAAACATTATTTACTACTCAAAAGTTTGGTGTAACAACAGTAGAGGAGTTAACTAAATCTATAGGGGTTGTATTACCTTTCGCTGCTGCATCAGGAATATCTTTTGAAGAATTAGGTGCTGCTATATCTGTTACTACTCGTACAGGTCTTGATGCTGCTAAAACTGTAACAGCTCTTCGTGCTGCTATATCTCAAATGCAGAAACCTGCGACAGAGTCAATGCACTTGTTCACAAAGTTTGGTATACCTGTAGGAGCTGCAGAGATGAAGCTTATAGGTTTTACTGAAACAATGAGAAGGTTGAATGTAGCTTACCAAGAAAACCCTGCATTCGTTGAAAAAATGTTTGGTAATGTTCGTGGTCTTACATCTATACTTGCTATAGCTGGTGAGAACATGGACATGTACAATGAACAGTTAGATGTAATGAAGACTGACACAGGTGAAGCGTCTTCTCAGCAAGAAGCTTTTAATGAGCAAATGGATTCAGCTAAAAAGAGGATAGATAGAATGAATGCTGGATGGTCTACCTTTAAAACTAACTTAGGGGATAGTGATTTTGCGATGACAGGTATAGAGAAAATCACAGAGATGCTAACCATAATGAATTCAGATACTCTAAGTTCTTGGACTAAATTCTCTGCTATACTAAATGATATAGCTACGTTAGGTTTGTTTAGTGATAGTATTGGTTTAGAGAAAGCTCTGAAGATGGATATGATGAATAAGAATCTTGAGAAAGGTTTACAAATTCAGAAAGATATTCAAGCAATACAAGGTACTGTAGAGGGTAATATTGTTGGGGGTATAGCTTATGATATGGGTCAAGGAGATGACTCTAGTTATAATAAATGGAAGAAGAGGGCTGATGAGGGAGATAAGAACGCTAAAAAGATAATGGCTACTATTGAAAAACTTACTCAGCTTGGAGAAGATTACCATGATTATACTATTGATGAAACAGCTTTAGGTATACAAGAAGATAGAATTAACTTTAGTTGGTCTGAGTTAAATTCATTGAATATGATTTTCTATATTAAAGAAGAGTTAGCAGACCAACAAACAAAGCTTAATAATGAAGCAGATAGAGAGAAGGCAGAGGAGGAAGAGAGAATAAAAATACTTGCAGCTAAATCTATGGCTTATAGAAAGATGGCTCAAGAAGCTAAGAATACTGCTGCTGAACTTAAAAACTTAAAATCAAATGAGTTAGTTGAATCAGAAGATAGTATATGGACAAACTTTTGGAAGAAGCCTGATAAAGCACCTGCAACTAGAGACGAGATTAATAAGATTGAAATTGAGATGGTGGAAGCTGACATCGACATGGTAGAAAAGATGCTTGCTGGTGAAGTTAGAATACCTGTAGATATAGACGCTTATACAGACTTGTTAGAGAAACTTGGGAGAGGTGAAATATCTCAAGCTGATTTTGATAAAGCTACTAGTGAGGAGGAGATGAAGTATGTAAACTCTATCCATGAGTTAGGTGTTGATGAAAGAAATAAATTATTAGAGAAAGAAAGTTCTTTAAACTTAAGGTTAAGTAAGTTAAAAATTGACCACACTAAAAATGAGGTTAAAGAAAAATTAAAACTACACAAGAAACTATTTGACGCTTTAGCTCAGATGTCAGCTTCTTGGGTTAATCGTGCACACGAAAACTACATGAAAAAGAATCAAGCTGAACAAGATAAGTTACAGGAGAAGTTTGATAATGGAGTTATATCAGAAGCTAGATACGAAAGAGAAAAAGAAGCTTTAGAGAAAGAGGCTTTTGAAAAAACTAAGAAAAGAGATATAGCTTTACTCTCAATATCTTTTGCTAGAGAGTTAGCTGCTATTAGATTGAACGCTATGGCTGCACCTCAAAACGCTGCAAGTGCAGGTTTGTGGGGTCTTACTCAAGCAGCAACATTAACAGCTATAGCTACTGCTGCATTTGTATCTAATCTAGCTTTAATCACAAGTCAGAAGATGGCTTTAGGTGGAATGGTTGAAGGTCCAGGTCACTCTCAAGGTGGGGTTAAGTTTGCTACGGGTGGTAGAGTTACGGAGTTAGAAGGTGGAGAGGCTGTATTAAACAGAAGAAGCACAGCTATGTTTGGTAATACATTAAGTGCTATGAATGTAGCAGGTGGTGGTAAATCATTCTCGTCTCCAAGATTAGGTGGTGGTAGTTTAATAGATTACGGAGCTATGGGTAGAGCTATAAGTCAAAACTTAAATGTAGTGCTCCCTGTGGAAAGTCTTAATAGAACGCAGAATAAAGTTAAAACAATACAAAACGCTAACAGGTATTAGAATGAGTTACGATAAAATAGTAGAGTTGTTAGAGCACGATACAGGTGTAGATAACTACGAAATAGGATTAGTTGTTAATAAGTTAAAATCACTTGGTGCTATGAATGAGGTCTCCGTAAGGAATGCTTTAATTAGAACATCATTTGATGAAGCTATCAAAGGGAGTGATTACGAATTAATTAAACATATATTCATAGACCTTTCAATAGAGTACGACGTATCTATTAGAACAGTTCAAAGAGTGGTTTACGATTATATGAAGAAGTGACATTGGTTGTCACCTAAACATTATATATTTAATTTATATTTGCAGATATGAAAAGTTGGTATCAAGTTAAAGCTTCTGCTGAATTTGCAGACGTTTACATTTACGACGAGATTGGAGCTTATGGAATCTCAGCTAAAGAATTTATTTCTGAGTTAGCCCAATACAAAGGTCAACCTTTAAACATCCACATTAATAGTGGAGGTGGTTCTGTGTTTGATGGTCAGTCTATGGCTACAGCAATTAAGAATCACGGAGCTCCTGTTACTACAATAATAGAAGGAGTTGCTGCATCAATGGCTACTATAATAGCTTTATCAGGAGATGCAGTTTATATGACTAACAATAGTTTGTTTATGATCCATAATCCTATGTTAGATAGTTATGGTGATAAGAATGAATTAAAGAAAGCTATCAGTTTATTAGAGAAGGTAGAAACTAATATGGTTAACGCTTATTCTAGCAAAACTAAACTCTCTAAGAAAGAGATAGCAAGCATGATGAACGAGGAAACTTGGTTCACTGCTAAGGAAGCTGTTAAGGCAGGCTTTGTAGATAGAGTAGTTGACGAAGTTAAAGTCGCTGCTAACTTTGATATGAAAAACTTTAAATCAAAAAGCGAAGAAGAAATATTAAATATTTTAAACGGAGAAAACAAAGATAAATTAAATACAACAGAAATGAATGACGAAAACAAAAGTTGGTTTGCTGCTCAATTTGATAAGATAGCAAATCTAATCGGTAGCACAGAGACACCTCAAGAACCTACAGCAGAACCTGTAACAGAACCTGTAGTAAGCGAAGATGTAGTGCAAGAAACAACAGAAGCTGTAGTAGAAGCTGATACTACCCCTGACTTATCTGAAGAACTTCAGAAGGTAACAGAGGAAAGAGATGCTTTGCTTCAACAAGCAACTGTCTCTGAAGAAGAGCAGTTAGATTACGGAAAAGAAATTGAAGCTATGCGACAACGCATTAATCAATTAGAGGCTACGCCTTCAACAACTCTTTCAAGCTCAAGCCCTGATATTCTTCCTAATGAAACTAAAGAAAAAACTAGTTGGGATAGGTTAGCAGATGAGATTCAAAATCAAAAATATTAAATTAACAAAAAAATAAACTTTAAATTTTTAAATTATGGCAAGTATTACAACTATAGCAGCTACTGACTTTGTTGCAGGGGATGCTCAAAAGTATTTTATGGAGCCCTTATTCTTAGGTAACGATGTGTTAGCTAAGTTTGACGTGATGACTAGTGTTAAAGGTAACACTTATTTAGATGTGTTTACTGCAGCACAAAAAATGACAAAAGCAGATAACGGTGGTGCGTTTAGTGCGAGTGGAGCTGGTTATTACATGAACTTAGAGTTATCACCTAAGCGTGTAGAGGCTGAAATTTCAGTGAATGGTGGCGACTTTTACGACAAAGTAAAAGGACAAGTTCTTCGCTCAGGTACATCTAAAGACAATGTAGATGGAACTGTTCTTAAGGAAATTGCTTCTAAACTTTTAATGCAAGGAATCATGCGTGACTTCAATCGTCAGCTTTGGTTCGGTTGGACAAGTGCAACAGCAAACACAAACACAGCTATAGGTGCTGACTACAATGTGTATGATGGTGTTTTTAGAGCATTATACTATGGCTTACCTAACGCTCAAAGAATTGTAGCAAGTTACTCTACTAACATCGCTAACAAGGCTGCTACTGTTGCTCTTGAATCAGTTTATCAAGCTGCTACTGCAGAATTAAAAGAGCTTCCTAAAACATTCTACGTTTCAGGACAGATTGCTGATGACTACGAAAGAGAATTAACTTCTGAAGGAAACCACCTTGCGTATACAGACTTACAAAGTGGTATCAGTTCTTTAAACTTTAGAGGTATTCCTATTTCTGTTCGTAGAGATTGGGATGTAGTATTAGAGAATGATTACGACCATGTAATTCAAATTCAAGCGATGACTGGTGACCCTCTTGCAAATGCAGCTGACGCTGTAGGTACTACTGCTTTAGGTGCTCGTATTGCTTTAATTGCTGATGGTGCTTTAACTGTAGGTACAGATTTCCAAAGTGCTAATGTAGAGTCTTGGTATAATCAAGACCAAAAGGAATTAAGATTCCGAATTGGATATATTTGTGCTGCTCAAATGGCTAACGCTAAGTTAGGCGTATTGTACGGAAACTAGTAGATAGTATAATTAATTAATATAGAAAGGGGTTGGGTTTCGCCCTTCCCCTTTTTTTTAAATAAGAAAAGACATGCCTTTAACTGCAATAAATGTCACCAACCAACAGCACTTTGCTTATGGTGGTGTAAAATATATGGAAGTTTCTAGCGATTATTCTATGGCAATAGATGATGACCTAGCTGTTACTGAAACAACTTGGAATACTCCAGCCCGAATAGAATTTGAAAAAGAAACTGCAAAGATGACTATCTCTTCAACTGCAAATGAAACTACTTTTAGAGGTTTCGAAGTTACTATTGAAGGGTATGTACCTAACTTTAGCTTGGCTAACATGAACTCTCTTCGTGAGTATATCGATGCAGACCAAAATGTTATCGCTAAAGTATTTATGTGGGAGGGTGGTAACCCTGATGAATCATCAGATACTTGTTGGTTAATAGGTTGGGACAATGTTCTAGCTAGTAACGCTACAACCACACTTCATGGATTAAAATTAGATAGCATTGAATTTGATTCAGGTGCAGCATTATCAGACCAAAACGGAGCTACGTTAAAGTTCTCTTGCGTTATGGGTATGTTGCCAGGACAAATAGCTTAACACTAACTTATAAAAAATAAAGAATTATGCCATTACAAGCATTAAACCACCAACTACAACGTGGTTACAATTATAAGGCCGGTGGGTTGAATAGATTAGATATATGGATAGCAGACAATAGACACAATCAAACTGCTGCCCAAACTCTTACTATTGATACTTTCACAGCTACTGACGCTGCTGTTACTGCATCAATTGAAGCTGCCACAGGTTACCCTGCTGACTTAGTAGCAGTTGTTACTCACGCTGACAGAAGTAAAATGACTGTTAACGCAACTCAAGAGAAAGGCTTGATGTTATACACAGTAACATTAGAGTTAACTTTTGATTTTGACGCAGGCTTATTACAATCTTTAAATAGCTTTAGAGGTAAAGCGTTAGGAGCAAAGGTTGTTGTTAATAGTAAAAATATTGAGCTCTCTGACGAGGCTGACACCTCTTCTCAAACAGCATACTTAGTAGGTATGGATGCAATACTAGGTTTCAATGATGGTGGTAATTGGTACTCTGACTTCGCTTTATTCTTAGACAGCGTAGAAGCTGACACTGGGTCTAAAGTAGTTGACGGAACAACTTGTACTGCTAAATTTACTGCAGTTCAAGGAACTCCTCCTGCTGTAATTACTGAAACGTAATATTAATAATAAGATTAAAGGGTGAAACTAAGGGAGTAGCCTTTTAATTTCTTATTTTTGTATTAATAACTAATAGCACCTAAGTTTTGAAAGGAAAAAGAAAGAGTCCTACTAGGAAACCTAATGGTGGTGGAGTTAAAACTACAACTAAGAAGCTAATAGAACAAAAAGCTAAAGGCAAACTTAGATTTGAAGTAGTAAACCTAGCATCTAATATAAGTTTTACTGAAGATAAGTCAGACCCTCATACTGATTGGTATCCATTCGGTAAGGATAACTTATTCCCTCAGTATTTAGCAGACTTAAAAAGGAAATCAAGTACGCACAGAGCAATACTATCTCAAAAAGCTACCTACTCTTCAGGTACAGGAATGATTACAGGTAATGCTCAGTTATCTGAGTACATTAAATCTGTAAATCCACAAGGACAATCCCTTAAAAAAATTATAAGACTAGCTGAAGATGACTATTACACATTTGGTAATTGTTATATTGAGTTTGTAGAATATGATGGTGGTTGTAACGTGTATCATGTAGATGCTACTCAATGTAGAGTGCATAAAGATATGTCGTCAATATACATACATCCTAATTGGAAGAATGTAAGTGGTGAGATGGACTTACTAAGAGAGATTCCTATGTATCCTAAGTTTAAAGGTGGGCGATCCATCATGATGCTTAAGGATTATGAAAGTGAATTTCAAAGATATGGTATTCCTGATTACATAGCAGCAGCTACTAACGGAGCTATTGAGATTGACTACTTAATACAAAGATATAACCACTCTAAATTCCAGAACGGATTTATGCCATCAGCTATTATAGAGATAGATGGTTCAATGAGTGATGATGAAGCAGAAGAGTTAATCGCTTTAGCTCAAGATAAATTAACAGGTGAAAACAATAATAGTAAAATATTATTCTTAGTAAA
>VTLG01000334.1_pt1 | contig 12904 bp, 13 predicted proteins | sample 4694571 | NCBI WGS metagenome assembly VTLG01 (sample SAMN12604809, study PRJNA352737) | marine metagenome | biome: ENVO:00000447; feature: ENVO:00000209|ENVO:00000569|ENVO:01000036; material: ENVO:00002151; isolation source: viral sequences binned using virsorter ... | reverse complement strand
AGAAGGTGGCTATCTATTAAGTTTTGCAGGAACAAGAACACAGCACCGAATGGCAGTAAATATAGAAGATGCAGGATTTGAAATAAGAGATATGATTGCTTGGGTTTATGGTAGTGGCTTTCCTAAAAGTCATAACATAGGTAAAGCAATAGATAAGTTGCAGGGAAATGAACGAGAAGTTTTAGGAACTGAAACAAGATATAATGAGCCGAGTGGAATTGTATCTGTTGGTCAGGGTGAAAGAAAATTAATAAACAGGAAGATAACAAAAGGAACTTCAGAATGGGAAGGGTGGGGTACTGCTTTAAAACCTGCACTAGAACCTATTACAATGGCTCGTAAGCCCTTTAAAACAAGTGTAGCAGAAAATGTATTAAAGAATGGAGTAGGTGGAATTAACATAGATGCGTGTAGGGTAAAAGGAGAAATGGGGAAAGATAGAGCAGAGGGAAAGCCAAGAATAGACACAGATAAATATGGAAAAGCTAACTCTAAACTAAATCCACAAAGCCCATTAGGAAGATTTCCTGCTAACTTTATACATGATGGAAGTGATGAAGTAAAAGATTTGTTTCCTAATAGTAAATCGGTTGGTGGCAAAAAACCTGTTAATCAAAACAAAATTTATAATAAAAGAAATTCTGTTGCTTTTTTTAATTATGAGGATGATGGTTCAGCAAGTAGATTTTTCTATTGTGCAAAAGCAAGTAAGCAAGATAGGAATGAAGGTTTAGAAAAAACTGCACGAAAAGAAGGATTTGAATATAAAAGAAAAGCAGACCGCAAAATAGCAGATGGTAAAGGTGGAGAAAATCCTAGAAACAGAACTAACACTAAAAAGCAAAATCACCACCCAACTGTAAAACCTACTGACTTAATGAGATACTTAGTAAGACTTGTAACACCTAAGAACGGAATAGTATTAGATTGCTTTATGGGGTCAGGCTCAACAGGGAAGGCTTGTGCTTTAGAAGGATTTGAATTTGTAGGTATAGAATTAGATACAGAATATTGTAAAATAGCAAAAGCAAGAATAGACAAAGCACTAGAAGATAAGAAACAAGCTGATGCACAAACTAAGTTATTTTGAAGTTTGTAATTAAGGATAAACAAGATAAGCAAAGCCTAATAAACTATTTAAAAGAATTAGGTAATGATTATATAGTAGAGGTTAAGAAACAAAGAAACAATAGATCAAATATGCAGAATAATTATTATTGGAAATGTATAGTGCAAACACTAGCAGAAGAAATAGGCTATTTTCCTGATGAAATGCACGATATACTTAAAGTAAAGTTTGCAAGTGAATGGCAAAGCGTAATAGTAAATGATAAAACAATAGGACTTCAAGTAATTAATAGTTCAGCTACCATGGACACTAAAGCATTTGAGATATATGCAGACCAAATAAGGATATGGGCTTTAACAGAACTAGGTATAAGATTAATGCTGCCAAATGAATATGAGTAATTTCTATTATATACTAAGGATTGAATAATCAATCTATTTCAATTATGGATAAACGAATAAATAACGGTGGAGCAAGAAAAGGTGCAGGACGTAAGTCTAAGGCAGCAGAACAAAAGCTAATAGAGAATTTAACACCTATGAATGATATGGCTTTAGAATCTTTACAAAAGGGACTAGAAAAAAAAGAACAATGGGCGGTTAAGTTATTCTTTGAATACTTCTATGGAAAACCTCAACAAAGAGTAGATGTTACTTCAAATGAAGAAACTCTAAATATGCCTGTAATAACATTTGTAGAAACTGAAACTGAATAGCAAATATAACGCACTATTTTCTTCTGATGCTAGATACTTCATTATAACAGGTGGTAGAGGATCAGGAAAGTCCTTTGCCGTTACAGTCTTTCTAACGCTTCTAACTATGACTGAAGGTATTAGAATATTGTTTACAAGATATACAATGACTTCAGCTAGGCTTTCAATAATACCTGAGTTCTTAGAAAAGATAAGCCTTTTAGGATATGAAAATATCTTTAGTGTAAATAAAGCAGAAGTAGTAAACCTAAAGAATAAATCAGATATTCTATTTAGAGGTATAAAGACTTCAGCAGGTAATCAAACCGCTAGTTTAAAGTCTTTAACAGGTGTTTCAACTTGGGTGCTTGATGAAGCAGAAGAACTTATTGATGAGAATATCTTTGATACTATTGATTTAAGTATTAGAGAAAAGGAAATACAGAATAGAATTATATTAGTCTTGAATCCTGTTACAAAAGATAATTGGATATATGAGCGATTCTTTGAAGGCAAAGGAATTGAATCAGGATTTAATGGTGTTAAAGACAATGTATGCTATATACATAGTACATACCTAGATAATAAAGAAAACCTCTCTAATAGCTTCCTAGAGCGTGTAGAAGCTATAAAGCATAATAACTATAAGAAGTACACTCAAAAACTTTTAGGTCAATGGCTAGATAGGGCAGAAGGAGTAGTGTTTGATAATTGGAGTATTGGAGAATTTAATCCTAATAACTTACAAACTTCTTGTGGGCTTGATTTTGGATTTAGTATTGATCCTGATAGTCTTACAGAAGTTGCTATTGATAAGAAGCATAAGAAGATTTATTTAAAGGAACACATATACAGAAACGGATTAAAGTCGCAAGAACTAGCAACAATCATTTTAGACAAAGTAAGTCAAACACTTTGTATTGCTGATAGCAGCGAACCACGTTTAATTGCTGATTTAAAACATTTAGGAGTAAACATTAAGCCTGTTAAAAAAGGAACTATTGAAAGCGGTATAACTAGAATGCAAGATTATGAATTAATAGTAAGTCCTGAAAGCACTAACATAGCTAAAGAATTAAACAATTATATATTTTCAGACAAGGCATCAAAGCTATATGTAGATGCTTTTAATCACGCAATAGATGGCATAAGGTATAACGTAATTTATCACTTAGATAATCCGAATATAGGTAAGTATTATGTGCAGTAAACTAAAAATCAACTTTTTCTATTATATAATAAGAACACTATGAAAGTAAAAATTAAAAAGGAAGGTAAGACAAAGGAGTACAATCTAATAAACAGTTGGGAAGATGTTACTCTTGAAAAATGGGTAAAACTATCTTCTGAAAAAGAAAGTACAACAAAGGAAGCAGAAGAAACAATAGCAGCTTTATCAGATATACCTAAGAAGCTAATAAAGGAACTTAGTATTAAAGATGTAGCAGTTATAATGAGCAAGGTAGCTGAACTACAAGCGAAGCAGGATAGCGAGTTAAAAAGGATAATAAATGTAGAGGGAGAGGAGTATGGTTTTCATCCTGATTTGGACAGTATAACTTTAGGCGAATATGCCGACTTGGAAACCTTTATAAAGAATGGAATTGAAAAGCATTTGCCTGAAGTGATGGCAGTTCTTTACAGACCAATAGTAGAAAAGAAAAATAAGATTTATACTATTGAAGCGTATGATGGTAATATAAGTATAAGGGCAGAAGAAATGAAAAAGATGTCAGCAGAGCAAGTTGAAAGTGCTTTACGGTTTTTTTTTGTTTTCGTGAGAAAATTGTCCGAGATTTTGCCCTCATATTTGATGCAACGGATAACGGAGATGAAGGAAGATTTACAGATGAAAGCTTTGCAGAAAGATGGGGTTGGTTCGGAGTAATGTATAGATTGACAAATGGTGAAATTGTAAACTTAGAAAGAATAACAGAACTTCAATTATTAGAATGCTTAACTTGGCTAAGTTATGAAACAGATTTAGAAGAACGTAAACAAGCACAATTAAATGATAGAAAACAAAACATATAATAATGTCATCAATACCTTAAAGAATATTGGTAATTCTCATAATCAGATTGAAACAGTAACATCAGGAGATATATTTGACATCAATCTTGAAAAGATGGAAAAGTTTGTTTTAATGCACATTAACCCCGTTAATGTAACTACAGGAGATTTTGGATTAACGTATAACTTTCAAATCTTTATTTGTGATCTAGTTTCAGAAGATGCTAATTGGACATCTACTAACATACAGTCAGCAAACAATTTAAGTAATGAGCAAGAAGTATTAAGTGAATGTTTACAAATTTCAGTAGATATTATTTCACTACTTAGGCATAGTCTACAACAATCAGCATCAACAGTAGGTGATATTAATGATCCTTTGTATTTTGCAGAAGGACAACAAACACTAGAGCCGTTTACTGAAAGATTTGATAATCTTTTGACAGGTTGGGTGTTTTCAATAAGCATATTAGTTGCAAATGACTTTGATGCTTGTGCAGTACCAATAGCTGCAAGAGGTCAGGGAGAATAATGAAATTTAAAATAGGAAAGTATAAAATAGAAATAGGATTTTTTAAAATAACAATAAAATTATAACATGGCAGATTTAACAGTAACAATAACCGAAAACGTAACTTTGAACGGAAGCATCAGAGGGTCTAGTAATACATCAACAACAACAAGCGTAGTAGATGTATTTGAAAGAATATTAACTTGCACTCACTCACAAACTACAACAGTAGCAGTATTTGGATCAACACCACATAGTGCAGATGGTGCTTTAGATGTAGAGAACTGTAAATACTTTAGAGTAACTAATTTAAGTACAGACCAAGATATGAAAGTTGCTTTTGTAACAGCAAACACTAACTATCAAGTAACTGTAAGAGCAGGTGGCTCTCATGTCTTATTCCAAGCAGAAGAAGCACTAATAGGAGAAGAAGATGCTAGTCCTGCTTTTCCAACATTAGAAGATTTAGTGACTGTAGAAGTAAGACCTTCAGCAACTACTGATGTTCAAATAGAAGTATTTGCAGGGCTTGTATAATGAATACCGCTAATATTGAAAGATATTTAAATAGCTTTGGTAAACAAGTAGTTAATAGAGCCAAAGGTAATTTACAAAAAGCTAAAGGCGGTGGTACTGCTTTAGAAGGTTCAATTAAGTTTGAAGTAGTACCTGATGGTGATGGTTTTAGTGTAAAGTTCTATATGGCAGATTATGGAACTTTTGTAGATAAAGGAGTTTCAGGTAATAAGAAAAAACAGAAGTTCAAAGACTATCTAGGCAAAACAATTTCAAGTCCTTATAAATATACAACTAAGCAACCACCACCAAATATTTTAGCTAAATGGATAAGTAAAAAAGGAATGAAGGGAAGGGATAAAAAAACAGGAAGATTTATAAGCCACATGGCTTTAGCTTTTATAATAGGTAGAAAAATAAAACGTGATGGAATAAAAAGTCTAGCGTTCTTTCAAAAACCTTTAGGCTTAGGGCTTAAACAATTTGGGCAAGAACTTTTAGGAAATGTAAAAGAAGATATAATCAACAACTTAACAACAGTAAATTAATGGCAACAACAATAGAACAAAAACCTTTATACAATCCGCTACCTGTAGGGCAAGACATAATCTTTACCTTATCAAATTCAACTATTGTAACTACTTATTATAATGTTAAGTTTGTAGCTGAAGTTTTTATAAGTGGTGGAGTGCCACCTAATACAAATGTAAATACAGATTTGATAGGCACATTTAAAGCAGCACCAAATAATGCAGGAGTAGGTATGTTTGATTTTAGTGCAGTAGTAGAAAATTATGTAAAAGCAGATAATTTAGCAGCAATAGGGAGTTATTACAAAACATCTATTGTTACTGCAACTTCACAACCTGTACCACCTTTACATTTAATAGATAAATATTCAAAAAACAATCATGCTATAAAATGGCTAACAATTAAATTTAGTGTAGAAGGTTCAACTACTCTTACAGGTATTCCTACAATCATAGCAGGAGAAGGTGTAAACTCAATAGATTACAGAATATTTAATGGCTATTTAAAGCATACCGACCAACTAGAGATTTTTGGTAATGACTTTGGCTATGATACAACAGGCTTTCAATTAATAAATTCGACATCTAGCTTTTTAACAAACGCACCTACAACTCAATATGCTAATGTAGAGGATTACGGAACTATGGGCTTTATTCCTGTTAATGCAAATTTAAGTTATATTACTTGTAGTTATAAAGATAGTTCAGGGGGTTCTTTAGGATTTGACCAAGTTATGTACGGAACTACAGGACTTCATCCTTCATCAACAGCAGGTCAGCAACTACATTATTTCGGGTGCTATCCTGCTAATCTACAAAATTGGAGTGCTACTTTTGCAGCAGCAATAGCTTCAGGTATATCTTATTATACAGTACAAGCATTTGATAATACCGCTACTGCAATTTCACAATTATACACAATAAATGTAAACTGTCCTGATCTTAAAAATTATGAGCCTATTAGAATTGCTTGGCTTAATCAATGGGGTGCTTGGGACTATTATACATTTACTAAAAAATCAACACGCACCACATCAACTCAGGGAAGTACATACACACAATTAGAAGGCACGTGGAATGAATCAGCTTTTAGATTAAATGGATATAGAGGTGGTAAAAAAGCATTTAGAGTAAATGCTACAGAAAAGATTAAAATGAATACCGACTTTGTAAATGAAGCAGAATCCGAATGGTTTGAAGAACTTATAAATAGTCCTGAAGTATATCTATTAACAGGGTACGGAAGTAGTGGTGCAGCTTTTGATATGTTAAATACTTATGTAACACCTGTACGGCTTACAACTTCAAGCTACACAAGAAAGACAATAGCTAATGACAGACTAATGCAATATACTTTTGAAGTAGAAAAGAGCAAGACACTAAGAACACAAGCCGTATAATGTCAGTTCAATTAGTATTATATCCACAAGCCAAATTAATTACTAATGAATTTTTAGTTGATGGTATAAGATTTACTAATATAGCAGCAGCTTATAATACAAGTTCTGCTACTCCTGCACAAGATGTTATTACAAACAACCCCCCTTCAATAGTCAATACTTGGTACACTTATTACACTATTGCAGGTGGTGGGTGGGGTGCAGTTGCACAACCTAGTGTTACAACAGGGACTTTGTGGCTATTTTTTAATGGTGCAACAACAGGTAGAACAGGAATATATCAGCAATTATCAGGATTAACAGTAGGACAATCTTATGAAGTAATTGTAAATACAACGGCAGTAGTAGCAGGTGGAACAGTAAGAATTAAAACTTATACAGGGGCTATATTACAAACTACTAGCTTTCCTATTAGTACAGCCACTAGCACACAAATAACTACAATCTTTATAGCAAATTCTGCAAATGATATTGTATTAATAGAATATGAAGGAACTTCTGCTTTATTGTATGTAGAAGATATGTCAATAAAAGAAAGTGGGGGGTTGCCTATTGAAACTTATGAGGGGCAAGTAATCCTAGACTTATATGAAGAAGAAGATATACCCGTTACTTTAAGCGTAGATGAATTTAAAAACGTAGCTGAAAAAGTACAATCTTATTCTAAAGCATTTAATCTACCTGCAACAAAAAGAAACAATCAAATCTTTACAAATCTTTTTGAAGTAACAATGGTACAAGATGTTTATAGTTTTAATCCTTATTTGCAAACTCCATGTATGCTAAAGGAAAACGGCTTTATTTTATTTGATGGATTTTTAAGGCTAATAGATATTCAAGACAAAGAAGCAGAAATAAGTTATAATGTTAATTTATATTCAGAAGCAATAGCTTTAGCAGATGTATTAAAAAATAAAACTTTTCAAGATATAGACTTGGCAGAGTTAGAACACACATACAATAAAACACAAATCAAAAGAAGTTGGAGAGATGCAGGTGGTGGTACAAGTATTGGTTATTTAAACCCTAACACATCAGGGTTTAGGGACAACTACACAACCTTACGCTATCCTTTTGTGGATTGGTCGCATAATATATTAATATCTAATAATACGGCAGCCACAGGACCAACTTTAGGCTATCCACAATTAACAGTTTTACAAGAAGCGTTTAGACCTTTTATAAATGTTAAATATTTAATTAATAGAATATTTGCTGATACTGATTTTAGTTGGACTTCTACACTATTTGATAGTACAGATTTTGGAAAGTTGTATATGGATTTTAATTGGGGTGGAGATGAAATGCCTACGCCTGAGAATACTTATAATGCTATGTGGTTAAAATTAGGTAGTGAAACTTCAAATATAGGAACAGGCTCTTTTATACCTTTTAAATTAGTCCCTACATCAGTAGAGCCTTTAGTAACAGATTCAACAGTACCCCCTACTTATCATACTACAGGGGCAGATATTTATAAAATAGAAGCCCAAGAGGATAATGAAATATATAATATAAGTTATAACTTTAGATTAGACAATACATCAGGAGGTTCGCTAAGTTATCAGGCTAGATGGCTACATACAAAAGCAGCAGGTGGTACAGTTATAATAAACCTTGTAAATGGGGTTATACCTTTTACTATTGGAGCGTATTTTGGTAGTTTTCAAATTGAATTATTAGATGGAGATACTTTAGTTCCTCAATTTAATGCAACTTCAGGTATTAGGCAAAGAGAAGGTTTACCAAGTACAGTTCAGTTTGTACAATCAACAAGTACAATTACATCAGCAGCACTTTTAACATTAAGAGGTGAATTAAATCAATGGGACTTTTTAAAAGGCATAATGACAATGTTTAATATAGTAAGTCTGCCTGATGAAGTAAATCCTAGTAATATTAATTTTGAAACTTATAGTGATGCCTTTATAAATAATTCTAATAGCACTAAGCTTGATTGGACAGAAAAAATAGATGTTTCAGAAATGAAATTAACACCTTTAGGGGATCTAAATAGAAAAACAATATTTAAGTTTGCAGAAGATGATGATGATTATACTTTTAATGTTTATAGAAATGCAGTAGGTGGACATTTATACGGAAGCAAAGTATATGATGCTTCAGGATTAAATTTATTAGAAGGAGAAGATGAAATTGTAGCAGAACCTTTTGCAGCAACAATACCCAAACCTTTGTTTCCGCAGTTCTCAGAATTTATTACTCCCGCTATATTTTCTGCTAATGAAGATGCAACAGAATTTGAAGGATTTGATAATGCACCTAGAATAATGTATAATAACGGAATTAAAACTCTTAATATTACTTATTATATACCACCACAAAATACATTAGGTAGTGAAAATCAAGCAAACTTTTTACAGTTTAGTCACTTATCAGATATTTCTACAATTTCAGGAACTAGAGATTTTCATTTTGGAGAATGTCAATTAATAAATCCTATTGGTAATCCTGTTGCTAATAATTTATTTAATCTTTATTGGCTGCCGTATTATAATGAACTTTACAATCCGAATACTAGAATAATGACTTTAAAAGTCAATTTAACTCCTTCAGATATTAACACCTTCAAATTCTATGATACCGTATTCATCAAGAACAGAATTTTTAGAGTAAATAAAATAGATTACAAACCTAATGACTTAGCTACGGTTGAATTTATACTTATTGCTAATTTAGGCTCAAACCCCGTAACTCAACTATCATAATGGCAGACATACCGTACATAACAGGATTTACAGTAAAGCCAAAAGAAATTACACCAATAGGTGATGTTATTTTTACAGATGGCACAAATGATATTACTCCAAACCAAAGAGAATGTGAAGCGTATGGATATACTTATGATCCAAATACAGGGACTTGTAGTACGTTTTCATTTAATACTAATTTAAATAGAAATGTAAGTAATATAAATAACACTTTAAAAGGTAGTCAAAATACATCTGAAACAGGAACTAATAATAATCTTCTTTTAGGAGAAAACAATACAATAAGAAGCGGGTCAAGAAATAATCTTATAGTAGGGAGTGAAAATGAAATAACGAATGAAATAAACAATACAACTGTAGTAGGAACACTTGGACTTTCTACTGCTAGTAATTCAATAGTATTAGGTGGTAATGCAGGAGCAGATGTTTTAGGTGAAAGACAATCAATACAATTAATGTATGGAGTACAAACAACAGCAGGTTCAACAGTTGATAGCTATCTTAATAATATAAGATATAGTTATTTTGTAATTCCTGATAATTCAATTATGTATTTTCACGCTAACGTTATAGCAGTTAGAGTTGGGGGTAGTGCAGGTGAAGGGGCAGTAGGTGATTATGCTAGTTGGGTTGAAAGAGGGGTGGTAATAAATCAGTCAGGAACTTTAAGCGTTAATAGAGAAAGAGATGCAATTAAAAGTAGTGGAACTGTAACAGATTGGCGACCTGTCGCTAATTATAGTGGAACAAATTTTAGAATGACAGTAAGAGGTGAAACAGATACAACTATTGAATGGAACTCTAATATAACATTTACAGAAATTAAAACAGGAGTAGCACTTTAAAAAATAAAGACATGGCAAAAGAAGTATTAGAAATGGAAGTAAAATCAAACATCGGTGAAGTAGCTGATGGGGTTGATAAGGCTGCAAAGTCTACAGAAAATTTAGCAAAACAAACTGATAAAGTTGATGATGCTACTAAAAAAGGTGCTACAGGATTTAAAGGAATGGGTACTGCAATTAAAGGTGTAGGTACAGCTTTAAAAGCAGCAGGAATAGGGTTAGCAGTTGCTTTAATGGCTAAACTTATGGAAGTATTTAGTAAAAATCAAAAAGTAGTAGATGCTTTTGATATTGCTATGGAAAGTCTAAGTATAGCCTTTAATGACTTATTCAGTTTTATATCAAATAATGTAGGAAAAGTAACAGGGTGGTTCAAGTCAATATTTGAAGATCCTAAACAAAGTCTTATAGATTTTGGTAATGCAGTTAAGGAAAATTTAATTGAAAGATTCAATAGCGTATTAGATACATTTGGACATTTAGGAAAAGCATTAAAACATTTAGTAAAAGGTGAATTTGGTGAAGCATTTAATAGTGTAAAAGATGCAGGAAAAGAAAGTATAGATATTTGGACAGGTGTTGATAATAGTGTAGATAAACTGACCGAAACGGTAACTAATGCAGCAGGGAAAATTAAAGATTATGCAACACAAACAATTACAAGTGCTAAAGCAACAGTTGAATTAAATAAAGCATCTGAATTAGCAAAAGTACAAGTTCAGGGATTAATTGAAGAATACGATAGACAAGCAGAAAAACTTAGACAAGTAAGAGATGATGAAACTAAGACTTTTGCTGAAAGAATAGAAGCCAATGAGAAGTTAGGTGAAGTCCTAAAAGAGCAGGGTGTAGAAATGCAGAAGCTAGTTGATATTCAAGTACACGCTGCACAAGTAGAATTTAATAAAAATAAAAGCCAAGAAAATCTAATAGCTTTAACTGAAGCCTTAAACGAAAAGAAAGCAGTAGAAGCACAAATAACAGGCTTTCAATCAGAACAACTTACCAATCAAGTATCTTTAGAAAAGGAACTAGGTGAAGTTAAAAAAGAAGTAACAAACGCAAGTCTTGAAGGTATGGAGTTAGAGTTAGCAGAGTTAAAAAACTCTTATGAAATGCAGTTACTAATGGCTGAAAAGTCAGGAATGGATATTACTGCTATAACTACTAAATATCAAAAAGACCAATTAGCAATAACTCAACAGATAAATGATGCAAAGTTAGCAAGTCAAGTAGCTTTAGCTTCAGCTATGGGGGGTTCTATTAAAGCACTTGGGGGGTTGTTTGAAGAAGGTACAGATGCAGCTAAAGTTGCAGCCTTAGCAGAAATTGCAATAAATACAGGAATAGGATTTGTTCAGGGTTTAAATATTGCTCAAAAGTCGGCAGCAGCCACAGGCCCTGCCGCAGCAGTAGCTTTTCCTATATTTTACGCTACACAAGTAGCAGCAGTATTAGCAGCAGCAGCACAAGCAAAAACAATACTAGGAGCAGGTGGTGGTGGTGGTGGTGGTGGTAATGTATCACCTACTGCTGCACCTCAAACTCCTGCACCTCAAATGATGCAAGGGGCTTTTGAATTAGGTGGTGGAGTAGCACCTGAGCCTGTTAAGGCATTTGTAGTAACAGATGAAATGACAAATAGCCAAGACCAACTAGCTAATATTAGAAGAAGAGCAACAATTTAAAAATCAAATAAAACTTAACTTAATCTATTATATAATATGCCATGTACAAAATGTAAAGAAGGAAAATATAAATGGGGTAAAACAGGAGAATGTGAATATGCCACTAAAGAAGATTGTGAATCCAAAAATCATAAATACAAAATGCAACCAACACCACTAGGAAAGACTTATGAAGAATACGCAAAAGAATTAAAAGAATATAATTTAAGTAAAGTTGAGAAAGTTGATTTGGGGTTAAAAAGCAAATAAAATAATATGAATAACACAAGAATAGTAGAATTAGTAATAGAAGATGACAACCAAGAATTAGCAATAGATGCTATTAGTTTAGTATCTGCACCTGCTATTGAACAAGACTTTGTATTCTTTGGTAAAGAGAAAAACAACTTAACATTTGCTAAGGTAGATGAAGAAAAGCGTATGCTAGTTAGTCCTGCACTTATTCCTGAAAAAACCATATTCCGTTATGATCCGCAAACTGATTCGGAGTATTTCGTTTACTTTTCAAAAGAAACAGTACGTAAGGCTTCTGAATTATATTTAAAACATAACAACCACCACAAAGCTACATACGAACACCAAGATAGAGTAAGCGGTGTTCTAACTGTTGAAAGTTGGATAAAAGAAGGTGATAGTGATAAGTCTAAAATGTACGGATTTGATTTACCTAATGGAACTTGGTTTGTAAAAATGAAGATAGAAAATGATGACCTTTGGAAAGAAATTAAAAGCGGAAATTTACGCGGATTATCAATCGAGGGGTACTTTACTAATAAATTTGAGCAAATGCAAAAGAAAGAACCAACAACAGAAGAAGTAAGAACTGCACTAAAAGAATTGTTAAGTGTTCAGAAGGTTGAGTTAGGATTAATGCAAGATGTTTTATCACTTCATAATAAAATAGAAGGA
>VTLG01004857.1_pt1 | contig 12907 bp, 23 predicted proteins | sample 4694571 | NCBI WGS metagenome assembly VTLG01 (sample SAMN12604809, study PRJNA352737) | marine metagenome | biome: ENVO:00000447; feature: ENVO:00000209|ENVO:00000569|ENVO:01000036; material: ENVO:00002151; isolation source: viral sequences binned using virsorter ... | reverse complement strand
GTAACGGAAACCCAAAAGCGGGAACGTCAACTCCTCCGAAAGGAAGATGGGGGCGGAGAAGGTTTTGGTGGAACAGCTTTTACTTCGACGGATGCGGGTATTTTTAATCCTACCTTTGGAGAAAAGAAAAAGAAGAAGCAGAAGTCTGGGGTTGAACGGTTGCATGATTTTGTAACTGATAGTTCCCCTATTAAGTTGTCTAAATTTACTGCAACAGGTACCCCAGGACATTTGGGGCCAGTACGGATTGATTGGGACAAACGAAAAATAGATGAGGAGGATGTACAGCAAATGGTAGAACGGGAAGGCGAACAAGATAAAGACACCGTAATAGCTCAAAAGGAAAAAGATCAACTGGTAGAAGACATTAAAGATGATGAAAAAGAAAAGGACTTACAACTCCAATATGGATTTGGGGCGCAAGGTGGGCAAGCTGACGCTCTCCATAGAGCTAATTATAAGGATGAGTTAAGCCGTAACCCTAGAGATGATGAAGGTGAAGAAGAGGAAGAGTCCACAATTCCTGAAGAAAATGACTTGAAATCTGAGAAACCTTATGATAAAATGATTCGTAAGACACAGGAAGCGTGGAGTGACTTATTTGAAGAGTACGTGTGGATTAAGAATGAATAGCATTTGCCCTAAATGTACAGGCCATATGTCCATTAACGAGGATAGTGACTTAACTTGTCTAGCCTGTGGAGCAGTTTTGTATTTACGAAGGAGAAGATTTAATGATACCAGAGTTAGCACACGACGAGATAATAAAAAGAAAATTAGCGGGAGAAACATGGACAGCGATAGCAAAGTGGATAGAACAGGAATATGGGGAATCGGTACACCGAACAACCGTTCAAAGGTGGTACGACAAGGAGGTTTCTTTAGAAAACATTAGTCCCGATGAAATTATTCTAGACTCCGTAGAGGATAGAATTAAGATGGACAAGAAGGTAGCTACTCATAAAGCGGAAGCTAATTTCTATAAAAAGCTATATGATAGGTCACTAAAGGGATATACTCAAACAGCCCTATTGACAGATATTATTCAACAGTCTGTTCCTAGCTTTAAGAAAGTTGAAGTATTCCCCAAGTCTAAGCCTGAAGGACGATTTAAAGGGGAAACTCCTCAAGCAGTTGTTGCCCCATTATCAGATACACATATAGGAGAATTTGTAGATATCGATCAGATGAATGGCTTGAATTCATATGATTTTGACATATTTAATAATAGGCTATATGGGTGGGCTAATCAAGTAGTTTCCCTTGTAGAGCTTAGACGCAATGCGGTACCTATACCTGAACTTGTAGTTCCTATGTTAGGAGATATGATTAGTGGAGATATCCATGAAGAATTGTCTCACACCAACCTGGCGAATTGTATGATGCAAATGATACGAGGGGCTAACCTCATTGCCCAAGCTTTGTTGTACATGGCTCCCCATTTCCAGATAGTACGAGTTCCTTGTGTTGTGGGTAATCATGGGCGTATGACAAGGAAGCCACCAATGAAAGATAAGTTTATGGACTGGGACTACCTAATGTATCAATGGATTGCTGCTTTATGCAAGAACCAAAATAATATAGAGTTCCACATTCCAAAGAGTTTCTTAACAGTTTTCCCCGTATGTAATCGTAACGTCTTAGCAATGCATGGAGATGCTGTATCAGGGGCAGGAAGCCTAGCTTCCGTCACTAAGGTTATTACTAACCTTCGCTCTGTTCTCCACTTCAAGAAAGGATTAGAGAATGAAGTAGGTGATATCCCTGAAACTATTGCAGCAGACTTTGATTCGGTAATGATAGGACATTTCCACAGGGTTGATGAATTGGATATAGGAACGGGAACGGCCCATATTTGTGGATGTATGAAAGGTGCAGATGAATTCGCTATGACGAGGTTACAAGCTGTGACTAAACCTCAGCAAATAGTTACATATTGGCATCCGAAATACGGTTATATAGGGAAGGAAATCATTTATTTGAATAATTTTGATGGTCAAGAATCGAAATTCATTGATGAAATTCCTGAAATTTGGGTAAATAATTAGTATAATTAAAGGATAATAAGGAGGTATATGGCTAGTAAAGCATTACAATTAGCGGTTAAAGAATTTTCTAAACGGATATCACAGCGTGTAGAAAAGGTTGCTTTAGCAGAAGCTAGGCGAACATGCCCAGTTCAATCAGGCGATCTTCTTGCTAGTCTATATACCGAAAGTAGGGGTGATTCTATAGTATTAGGGTCACCATTAGATTATGCTGAAGAGATTGAAAATGGTAGACCTCAAATTGATGTCTCTGGAACTTATGTAAGTAAGGTCAAACGTCACAAACGGAGAACTAAACGTGGGAAAGTTACCGTTAGGGCGCATACTAAAACTTTTCAAAACATGAAACCTGTACTAATTAGTGGTGATCAGTCAGGTGAAGATACTGAAGGGGTAGGACAATCCACTAGGGCTAATCAAGTCTGGCGTACTTTGAGTTCTAGTCCTGGGACTGAAGGTACACAGTTTATGCAAAAGGCTTTAGACTACGCTCGTACTGAAGTTATTGGAGATCATGTTGAAGAGTTTAAGAGAGCATTGAAATCGGTTGGTATACGAACAAGGTAACAGTTAAGATAGGAGGGGTAGTATGGATGTAAGTAAAGTAACACCAGAACAGGAATTTATTGTGGCACGGCACTCTAGAATGGTTGGAAAAATATTAGATTTAATCGAAGCCTCTATGCCTGAAGGAACCCAGTGCGAAAAGTTTAAGAAACTTGTACAAGTTCCTATGTATGACTTCAGAAACGAAATGTTAAAGTTGATTTCGCTAGGCGTGGAAGAATAAATTAAATATAATTTCTATAAAAAACGTACCAATTTTACAGAAAAACGAGTATAATAACACGTATAACTATAATATAGTTATATAATGTTCTATTTGACGGAAGGTCGGATGTGGCTTAGACCAACCTTCTAGTACAAATAATATACTTATTTATATACTAGGAGGGAACTAATGTCGGACGATGTTCTAAATAGGATTGAAAAGCACATGGAGGGCAACACGTTGGCCCTTTCTGCTGTTGCAGAAGTTTTGCAGAAGATGGATGACCGCTTCGTTGGTGAAGAGAATGCAGCCATCGCAAAACAGCAGGAAGCAGAAGCTGTAGATGAACGGACTGCTATGGTGAAAGCCATCGCTTCTGAGGTCTATGGCATGATTAAGGCTGACAATGGAATGGATGTAGACGGTACAAAAGTACGCTCTGGTACCAAGATGAAAGGTAGAGGGGAAGACGCTGAGTCTCCTGTAAATCCTACCACTAAGATTGCAGACCAGCAAGCTACTATCCAAGCAGCAGATATGGATGATGAGGAAGCAGAAGAAGAAGAGGTAAAGAAAGAGGGTGACCAAGAACACCCGATGGAAGAGGATGAGAAAGAAGAGGCAAAGAAAGGAATGTACAAGGGTGACCCAGAAGATAAAGATGATGAAGACGAAGATCCAGTGAAAGCAATGGCAAAGGAATTGGACGCATTGAAGAAACAGATAGCAGAAACTGAGGCTGGAATGCAAAAGGCCATCCAAGATGAGTCTGAGCAACGGCTTCGGAAGATGGGCTTCCGTGAGGAAGTTGGTCTTCAGGCACCTCAAATGGTAACTCCTCTAGGTATAGATGGTTCTACCCCCATAGTGAAGAGTGAAGGAGCCGACACGGTTGACCAATTGGCTGGCCTGTCGTATAAAGAACTCCGCAATCTTCAAACTCAGATTGAGATGGGCGAAACCGATGGTGTACCTAGGGAACTACTAGGCAACTAATTTGAAATATGATATAAAGGAGTCACACTATGGCTAATCCAAGTCTATCAGAATATCTAGCCCAGTCACAGCGTGGCCTGTATCAGTCTGTATTCGGCCCTGAATACTTAATGAAACAGTCCTACTTCACTGTTGACTCAGCTACTGGTATTTTTAATACAACTTATGGACGCAAGGTGTGGCAGGCTTTGAACAACCAGACTCGTTTCTTTAACGCTGTCCCTAGGGTAGTGTGGGGTAATACGGCTGGTTGGCGTGTTCGTTCAGACCGTGGTTCTGGTCGCTCTCGTCCCGTTACTGAAACGGGCAGTCTTCCAACCGTGGACGTTTCCAATATTGAGACTATATCGAGCTTGCCTCGTATAGTTTCCACGACCTTCGGTGCTTCCGTGAAGTCCGTCTTCACGGCACAGCTAGAAGGTGGTATTGGGGATGTGCTGGCTATGGAGAACGAAAACTCACAGCTTGACCATATCAAAGAAATCAATGAGGAATTGTTGGCGGGTGGTGCATTTATCGTATCCGCTGGTTCAACAACGGCCTTCACCGTACCCGCTGGCGTTGCCCACCACTTCAAGGTTGGTGATGCAGTATCCATGAACGATGCTAACAGCAACTTCGACAGGACTTCTGGTTCTGTAGTATCCGCTGTCAACACCTCCACTGGTGTTGTGACCGTCGCTTCTGGCACCGCTTTCGCAGATGGTGACCTAGCCACGATTTATAGTCGGGCAGGGTTCTCCTCTCTAGATGACATCGTAGCAGAAGATGCTGCTGGTGTCGGTGGTGTCTCTGGCGGAGCCAACGTTAGGGCTTATGACCTAACTCAGGCTGGACGGGCGCAAGGTACTTGGAACGCTGCTGCTAGTGTTCAGCTAAACGGTGGTACTGGACGGGCTTTGTCACTTACTCACTAGGACACCGCTATCCAAAAGATACGGGAAAATGGTGGAGAGCCAAAGCTTATCCTCTTGGGCCACGATCAGTACTTCAACCTAGAGCGTTTGTTGAACTCCAACCAACGTTACATGGGTCAGGAGGAGTACCAAGTTGGCGTAGGTTCAGAGCGAACCTTCCCAGGTACTCGCACTGGTTTGGTCTTGGCAACCTATCAGGGCATTCCCATCCTACCAGATGCGGATGTGCCTAAGTCGGTAGCCTCTAACGATGCAGTCTTGGGTTCCAACATCTATGTGTTGGACACTGACTACCTAGAAATTGCTATAGCTCAACCTACTCAGTATGTTGAGAACCGTGACTACTTCGCTGCCAACGCTTTGGTAGTGAGGGGTCTGCTCTATACAATGGGCGAAATGCGGTGCAAGAATCTATGGGTTCAGGCCAAGATTGGAGACTTGAACGCTTCCTAATTTGCCTTGAAGGTGGGGGTATCAATACCCCCACCTTCTATTTATTGGAGGAACGGTGAGAATAAATAGGCCAAAACGCCCCACATTAATACGTTATGATGATAACGACAAGCCTATAGATTTCTATAGTAAATCTCCCCTTCCTAAATTCGGGACGAATAATCCTATACAAGTATTGAGGAAGTTGCAACATGACCCAACGGACGAGGATAAACCCACTGGATGACGAGGATTTAGATGTCAAAGTTGCAGTATATATGGAACGGCTGGACGCATATATAGAGACTTCTACAGAACTGAACAGAACCCTGACGGAAGGGTTGGCTAGAGTTAACAATGAACTAGACGAACTGAAACAATGGCGCACCAAATTCTATGGTGCGAAAACTTTATCAATGATGCTTTTTGCCATGTTTGCTCATGCAGGAGTAGTCTTAGCTGCGGTAGTGGGCATCTTGAATTGGTACTCAAAAAACTAATCTGAGGAGTCTTACATGGCTAATGAGAGACATAATGATGTAAGGGGCTGGGAAGTAGATTCCTCTACTCGTCAATCCGTACATCCGTATACAAAATATTCACCCTTTAGGTCTGCTACATCCACAACAGCAGCCAATCTTCTGTCTATTGATAGAGGTGAGATAGCTGTTAACTGGGTAACTAACCCTAGAATAGAAGTGGATGCTACAGGCTATACTGCCACTGGGTCAGCCATTTCTAGAAGTACATCACAAGCAGCTACAGGAGCAGCCTCCCTCCTCACCAACCCAGCAAACTCTGCTGCGGGTGAGGGTTTTTATTGGGAGTCTCCTAATATTGGGTTCGATGTTAATCCCCAACATCTAACTGCTCAATGTGAAGTTCGTGGTGCTTCGGCATCGGGAAGTGTTAAGATACAAATTACAGATGCTTCTGGGAATGAACTTGCTGCTTCCTCTAATACGAACTTAACAACTAGCTTTGCTCAGATTACAGCATCGTACACTATTCCTGGCAGTACAGCAGCAGCTTCTTATAGAGTATATGTGGTCAGTGCTGCTCAACATAACATTGATTGGTACACTGATAAGATAATGTTTGAAGTACGGGAAGACACGAATGCTGTATCTACTTATGTGGATGGGGCTTTGGGTTTGAATTATGAATGGTCGGGAACGGCTGATGCTTCCACTTCTAGGAAACGTCCTGCCATGTCCGTGATTCGGGGAATTCAAATAAAGAATGAATCAAGTTCGGCTGGAGAAATAGTATACGTAGCCTTTGATGTAACTGCTTCATCTACTACGGGAATACCCGTATTAGCAGGAGCCACTTACGAATCTAACTTCCCTGTAGACTTCAGAGAGAAAGTCTCAGTAGTCTCTGCGTCTGGAACTCCTACGGTTAGCGGGGTAGTTTGGGGAGTCCATAGTTAATGACAACCGCCACAATTAAGACGGGAATAGGAGATATTCCCAGCCCTTCTAACTGGGCCTACAATGCTGAGATGTATCAGAGCGTAAGTCCTGATGCTGCTATCCTAGCTATTGAAAAGCAGGATAATGGTAAGGTTACGATGGAAGATATTTCCTCAGCCCTTGATGAATATAAGCGTTTATTTAAAGCTGGTATTGCGTCTAAAGCAGAAACTCTTACCTTGTCTAGAGCCTATCCAGAGGACTTGACTTATTCTAAGGCTGTGTCTAAGATGGATAATGACGAGGCAATGGTCTTAGGTGGCCCTGCATCCGTAGAACTGATTGACAGGGAAGGGCATTTGATTACCACAGACGCTTTGAATAAAGCCTTTGATAAGTATATGGCTAACTTCCGTACTAGGAATACAATGGTATTGCATTCTGATGTTCAGGTGGGTTGGGCATTACCCGCATATATTTCTAAGGGTGGACAGATATTTAAATCTGGAGTAGGGGACAACGGTTTATTCTTCATTACGGAATTACGGGATGATACCAAGATAGCCCAACGGGTGATGGATCAAGTTAATGAAGGAAAGCTACGAAGTTATTCCATTGCGGGAAGCGCAACTAAAGTTCAGAATCTTACGAAAGGTTTACAACCCTATATGCAAGTAGACGAGATGGAACTTGCAGAGGTAACTGTATGTGAGAAGGGTGTGAACCAAGGTGCAGGATTTGATATCCTTAAAGCAGAAGGAGCCGTTGCTACCTGTATTGATGGAAGCTGCCTTATTTCTAAAGAAGAAGGGAAGATAGGGCAGTCAGACTCAGGTTATAGAGAGTCTACAGATGTAGAGAAACGGAATGGAATTATGTGTGGCACCTGTAAGTTCTTTAATAAAGAGGAACAAACTTGCGATATAGTAGAGGGAATGGTTGCAGACCACATGTACTGTAAGTTATTCGCTCCAACAGACACTTCGGCAACTCTTGATGAAGGCAGGGAGATGGTTATGTTAATGGAAAAATCGGATGGGTCAATTGATTTCACAGCGTCATTCTTCCACTGGATGGAGAAGCAGGAGGCACCTAAGAAAGACTTAGCTGCTACGTTTGCTACTCTATTGAACTCAGGTGGAAGGCAAGCGGAACACCACCAACTCCTACGGGAATACGGATTCCCTTCGGAACAACCGCAGGAAGCAATGAGATATACACCTGTGGTTGAAACCGATACCAATGACTTCGGTATTCCAATTAACATGAAACCCCCTTGGGTAGTCAATGAAGCTGGTCAGAATCTGGGAGCCAAACTTGATTCTGATGCCCCTAGTTACGATACTTCATTAGCTGCGAAGGCCCATGAAAACCTTAAATCTAATATGCATCCGTGGTATTCCGATGCTATAGTAGTGGAATTTCCTGTACGGAAATCTTTTTCGGAATGGATGAAGAATAATAAGTCCCAACTATAATTATGATATATAATATTCCTTCTGTTTTATGCTTGACTTTCACTGGTAATCCAGTATAATAGAGCAGAGAACGTCCCCAAAGCGGGGAACTAAGAAGGAGGAATAAATGTTAAGTCTTATTATTTGTGCTGGAGCATTGATAGGTTTAGTTGGAGTAGGTGCCTGTTGTGCAGACTCTAAGGTACGGCGTTCATATGAGTACCATAGGTACATGGAAAGGAATAAAAAAGCCCCACCTACAATAGAAGATTGGACTCGTTACCTGTAATATTTGGGAGGCCATATGTTCAGACCGCAGATTTTAATCGCCATGATAATCCTTGGAATGGTATCTTTATATTCTTTAGAGCTTGGTAATGTAGAAATCACTACTGGTTGTATAACTTTACTGGGCGCACTGGGAATGAAAATCTTAGAGTCTGACAATTAATATTGTCCTAGGTGATTGTTTTGTACCATTCACCTAGGACTTTCTTTGTCTAATAAAAGGGGAGGTTTAGCTAATGTCAGTATTGGGAGAATCATGTTATTGTGAAGATAACGTATATGTATTAAAAGGGTCATGTGAGTGTGAACCAGACTGTACTTGTTCTTGTGAAGGATGTTCTAACTGTGGCGAAACAGATATGTGGAGCATAGATATGCAGGAACAAGACTGCGATTGTACGGAATGTACATGCCAACCTAAAGATGAGGAATGGGATTGTCAACCATGAAAATTACTAGGGCCGTAAGAGTTAAAATTATTTCGACGGGAATGGAAATTATGGGTTTTGTTTTGAAGAAGAACATTGCCAAGTATAAAACTACTGTAGTCAATGTACTAGAAGCGGGAACGGATATCGGAATAACTACAGTAGATGCTATCAATGCATTGAAAGATAAGAAGCTCTCCTATGCAGAAGAACTAGACTTAGTGGATAAACTATCTGCTAATAAGAAGAGTTTAGATGTAGCTTTGGACAGCTTAATTAAAGACCTTAAAGAACATGCGCTTGACAAAACAGAGCAAGGAGAGTAGAATGGTAGAACGATTGTTGGATTTAATTACTCGTCTTAAGAAAATCTTTATGCGTATGGAAGCAGACGGGAATGAAACGGCACAACTTCAAAAGGATTTCTCAGAGTTGACTCAAGTTAATAACGCTTTGAATGACCATGTGGTAGGGTTACAAGAACGAGTTGACATATTGCATAAAGACCATGAAGAAGCTTTAGCGATGTTGGATGAACTAGAAGAGGTAATTAAAAAATGGGAGTCATAGCAGATAGAATTCAAAGCTTGTCTACAAAACTTACACCTCCTTCTTTAGCAGAAGGTTATACAGAATTACGTAATGGTGATGTTAACATGGCATTACATAAAGCCCGAATTACAAATGCGGGAATGAAACGTAAGTTACTAGATACTAAGTATTGGGTATGCAGTAGGTTAGACTTTGAAGCTATTATACAATGGGACTGGACGGATAAAAAGAAATACGTAGCAGAGAAGTATGACTGTGATAACTTTGCCTTTAGCTTTAAAGCTAGGATGGATAGGAAGTTTCATTTGAACAACGTCGGTTTGGTCATTGACTATTCGGGTGGACACGCTTATAATTGTGTTGTCTTTGCTGATGGCACGGCGGAATTGTTTGAGCCACAAAGCGATAGATTCGTTACTGATAGAATTGGTACGGGTCAATATGTATGTACAGATGGATTGATTATCTTATAATGAATGATAGAATTGAAGACTATCCAGAAATGCTAGAGTTGATAAGACCCTACTTTCCACAGTTTCCTGGGAAAGCTTATGCGATTATATCTGAAATGGTTGGCCCCGTCATGGGAGATATTCTCCTACAACTATTGTGGAGAGGACTTGAATTAGAAGGAGGTACCGCTACAGTTCCTACAGTACCATACATGGTGCATCCAGGGAAATTCAATCTGAACTAACGGGTAGTAAGGAGGTGATCCAGCATCTCGCCGTGGGGACGAAAGTTGCCTACAAGGGGGCATTCATTGGTCAAGAATGGATGCCCCCAACTACTTGACGAAGGGATGGACGATGCCGTACAATGTCTCAACACTAAATTTTGGGAGGTTGAGAATGAGCATTGAAGACCCGATTAAATTCTTTTGGATTATGGTTTTGGTAGGTTGTTTAGCTAGTGCGTTATAATGCCTAATAAAGAATGGTATATTTCAGGCGCAGAACTATTACAGACTTCTTTAGAAGAGGGGAATCTTAGAGAGTCCTCTAGACTATTAGCGTCTAGTGGAGTAGATTCAGCCTTATATATTTTGTTTTGTACATTACCCCAAGGAAGAGAATGTGCTGAAACAGGATATCCAGAAGCTGTATGGAAGGCTCAAGACATAAGAAGTCTTATGCAATGCGCTTTTATGCTTGGTACGTATGTACATAAGTCTATAGAGGAAGTGGAGAAGTTATGGTAATGTCATATCTAGTTCAATCTAACTCTGATTACACACAACGAGTTGATGAGATTGAGGAAAAGATAGATAAAATAGTAGACAAATTAGAAAAATTGGAGTATAATATTAATATACTATCTGATTCTGTGTCGAAAGAATTAGATAGAGTGTCCGATATATTACGTGTAGCATCTAATAGTTAAGGGAGGAAATAGAATGAGTTTATCTCAGTTGGAAATCCATGAGAAGATATTGTATCCTGTGACTAAAGTTATGGCTGGTCAGGCAGGAGGGAGCGGAGTCTTAGTTTATAGTGAAGAAGATAAAGCTAACCCAGGCACATATATTAATATAGCCTTAACATGTCAGCATGTTATTGATGGGGCAATTAAAGTAGCGGAACAATGGGACAACGTGCTTAAGAAAGATGTAAAGACTGACGTACTAGAAGAGGTACGAATTGAAGTCTTTGACTACGACAGGAGCAAGATTGTCTCCGCCAATTCTACCACGGCTCAAATCATTGCTTACGATAAACACCATGATTTAGCTGCTGTTAAATTAAACAACACACGACCAATGGCAAATGTAGCAACTATAATCCCCAAGCAGGAAATAGATGAACTACAAGTTGCTGACCCTATCTGGGTTAGTGGTTGTTCTCTACTACATGACCCATTCCCTAACCCTGGTCATCTCACATATCTTAGGGAGATAATTGACCAGAAGGCTTACCTCATGCAGAATGCTCCAAGTATATTCGGTAACTCTGGTGGTGGTTTATTCCACGGAGATAGTGGACATCTGTTGGGATTGACTTCTAGGATTACTTCTACTCAACTTGGTTTTGGTATAGACATTATGACATGGATGGGATTTAGTACACATCCAGATAGGCTATATGAATTCTTTGAACATCAAGAACTACAGTTCCTGTATGATGCTTCAGATGATTACCATGATGCTCAAGACCGTAGAGAGAATAGGCGCAACCAAGCCTTGAGAAATCTGCTCCTAGAATCAAAGGGGGAGTCAGTGTAATGAGAGATTCTTTACGCCAATACTTAGATACTAATTATGGATATCAGGAAGTTGACCCCACTCGACTTCCTGGGTTCACTACCTTAGCCAAGAATCATTGGCACCCATGTTGTCAAGAACATCCTAATGACCCAATAGTAAAGAAAGACGTAGAGATAAACCCACCTAAAGTCAAGGAGTTGTCTACGTATAAATGTCCTAGGGGCCATGAGTATACTGCCTCTGAACCTTTCATCATAGAGACTCCAGATATTCAATGTAACTCTGGCCCTCTATGTATTTACTGTTATGCAAATTGGTTGCACGTAAACATAGGGGCCGAAGAAATTGAGTAATCCAGAGCTTGACATGCAAGTGAAATTCGGATATTGTATCATCTGCGACAATGGTGCTGACCGCACAAATCGAGAATGGGTAGACGAGTTAATGCACAGAACTCCTGAAAAGGAAGTAGCCGTTACATCTTGCCATAGTTGTGAACCTTTGGCTAATACAAATAAAAATCTATTGCTACTTTCCATACTTATTCCAGAGGGAACAGACAATGGGTAAGTGGCAACAAAGAGAACAAAAGAGGTCTAAGCATATTAAAAGCCCTAAAATTAAAACGGGAGACATAGCGCATAAAGATAAAATACATAGGAGGAAGATTAGAGAAGCACAGAAAGAGAAGGAGGATTCGTGGGAACAACTTGAAACAGAAGGTGATATGTAATGGAAGATGATTTTTCGTTAGACCATGATTGTTTAGATGAGGAAGAAGTGCAGACTTTAATGCTTACTAGAGATGAAATTCTCTACATAGATGACAACTTAACCATGATGATAGAAAAAGAAAACAGCAGGGGTGGAGACAATCAGTTCTCTACGGTTAGACCTGTAATTGCTAATGCAGGATTACCAGCCCCTGTAGAGTTGCTAGAGAAAATAGGACTCGCTGTTCTTCAAGTAACGGATGAAGATGATGTGTGGGAAGGTACCATCAGTGTTCCTGTCACACCAACAGATTTATATATGCTTAGGGAACTTGCCCGAAGCACTATTAAAATTAATGGCAGATTCGTAGGGCTAGAACTAAAGAAGAAGCTGTACAAGCTACTCTATGCTGATGAATTCAAAGTAGAGAAGAATGTAGAGAAACTTCTAGCCGATGTCAATATGCCAGAAGATTCAAAGCCGATGATGGATTGGAGTGGCGAATCTCCGTGAGGAATTCGACCTAACTGTTAAGTCCTTTGATAGTTAGAATCGTTACCACTCCGATTAATTAACTGAGGGTTCCTCTTGTGTACAGGGGAACCCTCTCCCCTTAAAGGAGTATCATGGAAGTATTTGGAATATTAATATTATTGTGTGTGTCCTTTTATATAGCTTGGCT
>VTLG01003087.1_pt1 | contig 12907 bp, 14 predicted proteins | sample 4694571 | NCBI WGS metagenome assembly VTLG01 (sample SAMN12604809, study PRJNA352737) | marine metagenome | biome: ENVO:00000447; feature: ENVO:00000209|ENVO:00000569|ENVO:01000036; material: ENVO:00002151; isolation source: viral sequences binned using virsorter ... | reverse complement strand
ATAGGAACTATAACAACATTACCAGAAGATTCTAATGCAACAGTTCATAATGCAGGAACAGATACGGCCGCAGTCCTTAACTTTGGACTTCCTATGGGTCAAACTGGGGCTCAGGGAACATTCAGGTGGAAGGGTGCATATAGTGCAACATACACTTATGGTACAAATGATGTTGCATATTTTAATGGATCTTCTTATGTAGCAATACAAGGTACTTTAAATAATGTACCTACAAACACTACATATTGGGAAAAAATTGCAGCCTCGGGAGCTGAGGGTGGTTCTATTGGTTCTATGTCAGATACAAATATTTCAATAAATCCTACAGATGCAGCTATTATAATGTTTAATGATTCAAATGATAAGTGGGAAGATAACAATGTCTTTGGCACCAATCGGGCTGCCTTACAATTAGACGGAGGAACATTTTAAAGGTAAAAAATGGCAACAACAATTAAAATTAAAAGAGGGGCAGCTAACTCAAACACGGCCCCAAGTGGATTAGGAGCAGGAGAACTTGCAGTTACTTATGGTACTGGAGCTCAAGGGAATGGTGGTGATAGATTATATATAGGAAATTCCCCTGGCAATGCAGACTTAGTTATAGGTGGTAAGTACTTTATGGATATGTTAGATCATGCTCAGGGAACACTTACAGTCAGTTCTGCATTGATTGCAGATGCTAGTAAAAAATTGGATAATATTAAGGTTGATAATTTAGACTTTGATGGAAATGCAATTACCACAACTAATACAAATGGGGATTTAGACATAACACCTCATGGTACTGGTGCAGTAAACTTTAAAGGTGATGGTTCTAGTACGCCAGGTACAATAAAAATCTTTAGTGAGACAAATGCAAAGTCGGTTACAATTAAAGCCCCTGCAAACTCAGCATTAACTACACATACATTGACATTACCAGTAGATGATGGTGGTGCAAATAATATGTTGACTACAAATGGTAGTGGTGTACTTGCATGGTCAGCTGGAGTTAGTGCAACAACTGGTTCATTCTCAGGTAACGTAACCTCTACAGGAAATACTGCTGGAAACGTACAAGTCGGTATTACAGCAGACAACGAAATAGACACTAGTTCTGGAAACCTGACAATAGATTCTGCTGGTGGTACAGTAACGATTGATGATAACTTAACTGTTTCTGCAAGTAAGACAATCGATATGGGTGCAAACAGAGTAACTAATGTTGCAGATCCTACAAGTGCTCAAGACTCTGCAACCAAAGCATATGTTGATGCAGTCAAACAAGGACTTGATGTAAAAGATTCAGTATCTTGTGCAACTACTGCGGATGTTAGTTCTTGGACATACAACAATGGTGCAGGAACACTAACAGCTTCTGGAAATGGTGCAGTGTCACTTGATGGAGTAGCTCTTACTGCAAATATGAGAGTACTTGTTAAAAACCAAGACCCTGCACACGAAAACGGAATCTATTATGTATCTACTGTAGGTACAGGAAGTGCAACCTTAGTTCTTACAAGAGCTGCAGATGCAAATACTGGTGCAGAACTTTCAGGTGGAACTTTTGTTTTCGTAGAACAAGGAACAGTTGCAGCTGAGAATGGTTATGTATTCACTCATAATGATACTCCAACATTAGGTACAACCAACTTAACAGTTTCACAATTCTCAGGTGCAGGACAAATCATTGCTGGTACTTCCTTGACTAAGACAGGAAATACTATGAATGTTGCAACTGATGGAACTACAATGTTCACTCTATCAGATGCATTGAGTGTACAAAGTTCTGGAACTGCTGGACAGATTTTACGTTCCACAGGAAACACAGGACAGGCTGCAGTTTATGGTCAGTTAGACCTTGCAAACTCAAATGCAGTCACAGGAATTACTGCTGTTGCAAATGGTGGTACAGGGAAAAGTTCAGTTGGTGCTAACTTATTAATGACAGGAAATGGTACAGGAGCATTAAATACAGTTGCCGTTGGAACTTCTGGAATGGTATTGTTAAGTAATGGTTCTGGTTCTGATCCTTCATTTGGTAATATTGACGGAGGTACATTCTAATGGCTACAGTGATTAAATTGAAAAAATCTGAAACGGCTGGGGCCGCACCAACTACATCTAATCTTGTAGCGGGTGAAGTTGCAATTAATACCGCAGATCAAAAAATATATGTAAGAGATTCAAGTAGTAATATTGTAGAAGTTGCAAATAAAGGGGAATCTCTAGGAACAGTACTAGCAATGTCAGTTGCTTTAGGATAGGAATAATATGGCTATACCAACATCGAAAGATACATTTAAAGAACATTGTTTAAGAGCATTGGGTAAACCAGTTATTGATGTCAATGTTGATCCAGACCAATGTGATGATAGAGTTGATGATGCACTTCAATATTTTGCAGAGTATCATATGGATGGTGTTGAGAGAATGTATCTTAAATACCAAATGACTTCTGATCAAATCACAAGAGGACAAACAAATGCAACTACTTCCGTTACGGATTCTGTAGATAATTCTGGTGGAGCATATGCTTGGTTAGAACAAAAGGTTTGGTTGCCTCTTCCAACTCCTGTAATTTCTGTATTAAGAATCTTTCCAGTATCAGACCAAGTAACCGCCTCTATGTTTGATTTAAAATATCAAATGAGACTGAATGATTTGTGGGATTTTACTTCTACAACAATGATTAATTATTCAATGTTACACCAACATTTAGATTTAATAGATCATTTACTTACAGGAGAAGTACCAATCAGATTTAATCAACATCAAAATAGAATTTATTTGGATATGGAATGGAAAAATACTATAACATCTGGTCAGTATTTTATAATTGAATGTTATAGAAAATTAGACCCTACAGTACATACAGATGTTTATAATGATTTATTTCTTAAAAAATATGCAACCGCACTCATCAAAAAACAATGGGGTGCAAATTTAATTAAGTTTAATGGTGTAACTATGTTAGGTGGTGTTCAGATGAATGGGGAAACCATTTATACACAAGCTGATGAGGAAATAAAGTTATTAGAAGAACAACTACTTAATGGTTATGGTTTGCCCGCAGACATGATGATAGGTTAAAATGCCAACAAATGTATATTTCAATACAGGCTCAACTGCTGAACAAAGATTATACGAAAATCTAATTATCGAACAACTTTCGGTATTTGGACAAGATGTATATTACCTTCCTAGAAAATTAGTCAATAAAGATACTTTGTTTGGTGAGGATGCTTCAAGTTCTTTTAATGATGCATATATAATAGAGATGTACCTAGATAACATAGAAGGTTACGAAGGTCAAAAAGAAATGATGACTAGGTTCGGTATTGATATGCAGGATGAAGCTACATGGGTAGTTTCTAAGAGAAGATTTGAACAACTAATATCCTTAGATGCAAACCTAATTGTTAGTACACGCCCTAATGAGGGTGATTTGATTTACTTTCCAGATGGAAAGAAATTATTTGAAATAAGTTTTGTAGACCATGATGACCCATTTTATCAAATACAAAACTTACCAGTATTCAAAATGCGATGTCGTACATTTGAATATAGTCATGAAGATATGGCAACTGGTCTAGATGCAGTAGATGCAATAGAAACATCAGAGTCACTAGATGCACTTGCATATCAAATTATATTAGAGTCTGGAACAGATTCAGGAACTAATTATTTAATAACAGAAGATGGTGATTGGATTGTAAGTGAAGCTTATAGTGTATCCACATTAGATGTTTCATCCGATACTGACTTCTTTGAAACTCAAGGTGATTCCATACTTGATTTTTCAGAAATGAACCCATTTGGTGAGGTAACATAATGCTTGGAAGTACTTTTTATCACGAAACTATGAGAAAGTGTGTTATAGGATTTGGCACACTCTTTAACGACATTCATATTACTAGAAAAGATAGTTCTGGTAATGTAATACAATCTATGAAAGTTCCACTTGCATACGGAGCAAAAAATAAGTTTCTTGCAAGATTAACTGAAGATCCTAATTTAAATAAATCTGTTGCAATCACATTGCCAAGAATAGGTTTTGAGATTGGACAAATTGCATACGATAGTACAAGAAAATTAAATAAAATTCAGAAAGTAAAGAAGGCTGGTTCTACTGGTAACAAGGTAGATACTCAATATATGCCAGTTCCTTATAATATTGACTTTGAATTATATGTTATGTCAAAGAATAGTGATGATGCGTTGCAGATAGTAGAACAAATTCTACCATATTTTCAACCTGACTATACAATCACTATCAACGATATAGTTCAGATGAGTAGTAAAAGAGATGTTCCTATTATATTGACAGGGGTATCCTATGAAGATAATTATGAAGGTGACTTTGGAGATAGACGAGCATTGATTTATACAATGACTTTTACTGCAAAATGTTACTTGTATGGGCCGGTTATTTCTGGTCAAGTTACAACGAAAGTACAAGTAGACCAGTATACAGATTCAGCATCAGCTGCACCTAAACGTGAACAACGTGTCACAGTTACACCAACTCCTGCTGGAGCGGGTCTTGATGATGATTTTGGATTCAATGAAGCCTCATCTTTCTTTGAAGATGCAAAGACCTATAATACCGAAACAGGACAGGATGAGTAATGGAAAAGATAAACGAGTTACTAGGGATCGCAGATAAAGCGGTAGCCTCCACTAAAACCCAAACCGCTACTGTGATTCCTAGACCTCAAACAGAAGATGTTAATGAGGATGATTTCAAATACAGTAGAGAAAATCTTTACCATATAATTGAACGTGGTCAGGATGCCCTTAGTGGTATCCTGCAAGTTGCACAGGAAACAGACCATCCACGAGCCTACGAAGTTGCAGGACAACTCCTAAAGACTAATGCTGAGAACACAGAAAAATTAGTCAATCTCCAAACTACAAAAAAGAAACTCAAGGAAGTTGATCAACCTCAACGTGTTACCAATAACAATTCTTTATTCGTTGGTTCTACACAAGAACTTCAACAACTGATAAAGAATAAAAAGTAATGCCAGACGTATATCGTGATAACCCGAATCTCAAACGGGCAAATGTTCAAATCCAATACACTAAAGAACAAGTACAGGAATATGCAAAATGCATGGAAGATCCTGTTTACTTCACGGAGAATTATATCAAAATAGTGAGCTTAGATGAGGGTTTGATACCTTTTAAGCTCTATGAATTTCAAAGGCAGATGATGTGGACATTCCACACAGAAAGATTTACCATCTGCAAAATCTACCACAATCATTGCATACTTACTTCACTATTGTCTATTCAATGCCACAGTAAGTGTTGCAATTCTTGCAAACAAGGCTGTTACTGCAAGAGATTTACTTAGTAGACTTCAACTTGCATACGAACATTTACCAGATTGGTTACAACAAGGAGTAATGACATGGAACAAAGGAAGCCTAGAACTAGAAAATGGGTCAAAAATCTTGGCATCTTCTACATCTGCCTCTGCGGTGCGTGGTGGATCATACAACATTATTTTCTTGGATGAGTTTGCATACGTTCCTAATAACATTGCAGCTCAATTCCTAAGTTCTGTATATCCTACAATTTCTTCTGGTAAAGAATCTAAAGTGATGATGGTGAGTACACCAAATGGAATGAATATGTTTTACAAGATTTGGAACGATGCAGAGAATGGGAATAACACTTACGTTCCCATAGAGGTACATTGGAGTGAAGTGCCAGGTAGAGATAAGGAATGGCAGGAAGAAACTATCAAGAATATTGGAGAGGAACAGTTCCAGACGGAATTTGATTGTTCCTTCTTAGGTTCTTCAAATACCCTAATTCATGCACAGAAGTTGTCTGCCTTGTCTCATTCTACACCAATCACTAATAATGCAGGACTGAAGGTATATGAAAAACCAAATCCTGAATGTGCATATGTAATAACTGTTGATGTTTCCAGAGGTATTAATAGTGATTATTCTGCATTTGTGGTAATGGATGTATCAGAATTACCATACAAACAAGTTGCAGTATATAGAGATAATGAAATTAAACCGATGCAATTTCCGTTAATCATACACAAAGTTGCAAAGGCTTATAATCTTGCATATGTGATGATAGAGGTTAATGATATAGGAGCTCAGATTGCAGATGCAATGCAGTTTGATATGGAGTATGATAATCTTGTCATGACTACACAACATGGAAGAAATGGTCAGATTGCAGGGGGTGGTTTCTCTGGAAAGAAAGCACAGTTAGGTGTAAGGACAACCAAAGCTCTTAAAAAGGTGGGATGTTCTAATCTAAAAACCCTTATGGAAGATGATAAGTTATTGATATGTGATTTTGATACTATTGCAGAGTTATCTTCTTTTGTTGTCAAGGGGCAGTCATATGAAGGTTCAGATGGAAATACTGATGATCTAGTGATGTGTTTAGTACTATTTGCATGGTTGACAGACCAAACTTATTTTAAAGAATTAACAAATATGGATATTCGCAAACAACTATGGAGTGAAAAACAAGAGTTAGTAGACCAAGATATGGCTCCATTTGGTTTTGTATTGGATGGTATTAATGATGAACATGGAGAAAAGATTGGAGAAACTATAGATGAATATGGTTCAGTCTGGAATCCAGTTGTAACTTCCAATAGAGAATATTTAGAGGATTGGTGATAACTGAATATCATTCTTCATTTTGGCCTCACAATTCAAACATACAATCTGATTCTTTTGTATCCGTTCCAAAATCGGTATCCTGAGTTTTTCTCTGAGTCCTTTCTGTCTTGAAATGATTCTGATCTCTTTGTTGTCAGGGTAGAATGCCAACGTACACGTTTCTGTTTCCCCACAGTATATACACGATTTATCTGCAAGTAATTCGTTAATCCATATATCACGTTTCCTACGAGCCTTTCTAACTCCTTCTTTGATTGTTTTCTTATATTTAAGGTAATGTGACAATTCTTATCTCCATGAGGGGCCTACTCCCCAATATGTTAATGATATTCTTTCTCCTTTAGTAACAGGAGTAACTTTGTGTGCAATTAAAGGATTAAATACTAATCCCATACCCGAAGTAAACTTTATACTTTCATTAGGATTACGATTACCCATAGTATGAAATTCACCACCTTCATATGTTTCTTCAGATAAATTAAGTAAACAAGTAAGTTTAATATCACATTCTTTATTTTTAGTTACATCTGTATGCCAATCGTATTCTCCACTTTTATCATATACATTATAATTAAATGATTCTAAATTAAAATTCCAAAATATATCATATCCAAAAACTTTTGTATTTATTTCTTGACATTGTTTGAGCCATGGATGTAATATCTCTAATAATGATGAACATGGAATATGAAAAAACTTTCCCATTTTAGTTGCTGTTGCTCGTAACCCTAATGGTTCTTTTTCTGAGATATTTTTTCTAATTTCTTTATTTATTTCTTTTACTTGTTCTTGTGTAAAATACGGAAAAGTAATAGTTTTAAGTGGATTCATATAATTATTTATATCATAAAAATGTTATAAATACCCTCTCTGAAAAACCCTAAAAGTATAAATACTTTCAATAACATTTCTATTTAAGGAGATTGGAATGGCGTTTCAAGTTTCACCTGGCGTACAGGTAACAGAAAAAGACTTAACAAACGTAGTTCCCGCTGTCGCAACATCGATTGCTGGTATAGTTATGGCCGCAGAAAAGGGGCCTACAGATTCTATAACTGCAATCGCATCTGAAGAAGAGCTAGTATCCATTTTTGGTGAACCACAGTCTGCATCTAACCAATTTGAAGATTGGATGAGTGCAGCTGCTTTTCTAGGATATGGTAATGCATTGAGGGTCGTAAGACCAGCAAGTGCTGCTGTAAATGCTGTTACAACTGGTACTGCAATTTTGATTAAGAATACAACCCACTGGAAAGATGGGGATGGTACTACGGGCCCCTTTAGTGGGGGGGAAGCTTCCGTAGGACAATGGGCAGCAAGGACTGCCGGCACATGGGGTAACAACTTAAAAGTTGCTATGTGTGCAAGTTATACAGAATTTGAGCAAACATTTTCAGGTAGTGCTGGAACTGTTGGTATTGTTGATGCTCAAACCGCTGCAGGATCAACCACAGTTGCAATCGATAAAGGTTCTAGTGGTTCTACTGGTGATGGTGGTGACAAGTACAATGTCGGTGATATTGTTTACTTTCAAGAAGCAGATGGTTCTGAATATAAAATAACAGCAATCAGTAATGATACTTTAACCATTGAAAGATATGGTACTGCAAATACTGCGGGTGGATTAAGGTCACAGATTGCAGCTGATACAAATGTTCGTAGGAGATGGGAATATTACGACCAATTTTCTGCAGCTCCCGGCACATCAACATGGGTTCAGGATCGTACAGGAGCCGCAAATCTTGATGAAATGCACATCATAATTGTAGACGAAGATGGTGGTATTTCTGGAACTCCCGGCGAGATTTTAGAAAAATACGAAGGTGTATCTAAAATTTCAGATGCAAGAACTGCACAAGGATCAGCAAACTATTATGCAGATGTTCTTTACAATAGTTCAGCTTACATTTATTGGATGGATCATCCAGCAGTTAATACTGGTTATGGTAATACTGCAGCTGCACAAGGAACAACAGTATTTCCTTTTGCAACGGAAGTAATTACTTCAGTTTCATTTACTGGTGGTGTAGATGATTATGCACTAACAGAAGGTGAAATCAAGGATGGAATTGACCGATTCAAAGATTCAGAAACAGTCGATTTGAACCTTTTCATTTGCGGTAAAGCTTCTGGAACTAAAGCAGGAAATGCTTTGGATATGTGTACTGACAGAAAGGATGCAGTTGCATTCGTTTCACCAGAAATGTCAGATGTTGTCGCTGTTGTAAATGAAACAGAACAAACAAAAAGAGTCAAAGAATTCTTTGATGCATTAACATCAACATCCTATGGTATGTTCGATAGTGGGTACAAATACACATACGATAAGTACAATGACACTTATCGGTGGATTCCATTATGTGGAGATATGGCAGGATTATGTGCAAGAACAGATATTGTTGCAGATGCATGGTGGTCGCCTGGTGGGTTTAATCGTGGTCAAGTAAGAGGAGTTGTAAAACTTGCTTATAATCCACAGAAAGCTAACAGAGACATCCTGTATCGTTCAAGGATAAATCCAGTTTGTTCATTTCCAGGGCAGGGAACAGTTCTGTATGGAGATAAAACTGCACAATCAAAACCAAGTGCGTTTGATCGTATCAACGTAAGACGATTGTTCATAACAATAGAGAAAGCAATCTCAACCGCAGCTAAATTCCAGTTGTTTGAATTCAACGATGAATTCACAAGAGCAGGATTTAGGAATATGGTTGAACCTTTCTTGCGTGATGTACAAGGTCGAAGGGGAATCACAGATTTTCTCGTAGTATGTGACGAATCTAATAACACAGGAAGTGTAATTGATCGTAACGAGTTTATTGCTGACATCTTTGTTAAGCCTGCTCGGTCTATTAACTTTATTTCATTAAACTTCATCGCCACGAAAACTGGTGTTGCGTTTAGTGAAGTAGTTGGGGCATAGGAGGTATAGATGGCAAACATAAACGACTTTAAAGCAACACTAAAAGGTGGTGGAGCACGAGCTAATCAATTCTCAGTAACTTTACCTTTTCCAGGCTTTGCAGCTGAAGGAGGAGAGACACGAACAATGTCTTATCTTTGTAAAGCAACACATCTGCCTGGTATGACAATAGCTGAAACTCCTGTACCATTTAGGGGTCGGCAACTGTTTATTGCAGGGGAACGTACTTTCGAGCCTTGGACTACAACCATTATGAACGATACTGATTTTGCAATTCGCAATGCATTAGAACGATGGATGAATGAAATTAATTCATTATCTGATAATAGTGGATTAACAAATCCATCTGATTATATGGTTGATGCATTTGTAGATCAGTTAGATCGTGCTGGACAAGTAATCAAATCCTATACTTTCAGAGGATTATGGCCATTAACAGTAGGAAATATTGATTTGGCATATGATACCAATGATGCAGTAGAGGAATTTGAAGCAACATATCGTTACCAATTTTTTGAAACAAATACTACTACTTAATATTTCGTATAAATATTTACATTGATAAATTGAATACGGAGTATTATGGCACAATTATTTGGGTTTCAAATTACTAGATCTTCTAAGGAAAAGGGAGAACAACCAACTTTTGTTCTCCCCGATCCAGAAGATGGAGCAACGACATCCGCTGGTTTTTATAGTGAATTTTTAGATATTGAAGGTGCAGCTAAGAATGAAGCTGACCTTATTAGGCGTTATAGGTCTACCGCAGAACATCCAGAATGCGACCTAGCAATCGAAGATATTGTCAATGAATCTGTAAATACAGAAGAATTAAAATCTCCTGTATCTGTTAATACTGACAATCTCCCCTATTCATCAAAAATCAAGCAAAGAGTTAAAGAAGAATTTGGACAAGTATTACACTTGTTGGATTTCAATAATAAGGCCCATGATCTTTTTAGACGATGGTATATTGATGGTAGATTACATTTTCATAAAGTTATAGATGAAAATGACCCACAAAAAGGAATACAAGAATTAAGGTATATTGATGCCTTAAAAATTAAAAGAATAAGAAAAGTAGATAAGAAAGTAACTAAAAAGGGATCTCCTACTGTTGAAATATTAGAAGATTTTTATATCTATAATGAAGGAGGTGGAGTTTCCGCTAGTACTGCTGGTGGAGGTCTTAAAATTACCGCTGATGCGATTGCAAATTGTCCTTCTGGATTATTTGAACCAACAAAGAACATGGTTCTTTCTTATTTACATAAAGCAATTAAGCCTGTCAATCAGTTAAGAATGATTGAGGATGCGGTAGTAATTTATCGTATTGCAAGGGCTCCAGAACGAAGGATTTTTTACATAGATGTTGGAAATCTACCTAAAGTAAAGGCAGAACAATATCTAAAAGATGTCATGAATCGTTATCGAAACAAGTTGGTGTACAATGCATCTACTGGTGAGATAAAGGATGATAGACAACAAATGAGTATGTTGGAAGATTTCTGGTTGCCTCGTAGAGAAGGTGGTAGAGGAACAGAAATTACTACATTGCCTGGAGGTTCAAATCTAGGTGAGATTGATGACATATTATATTTTCAAAAGAAATTATACAGATCCCTAAATATACCTATTAGTCGTTTAGAAACGGAAAGTGGGTTTAATTTAGGTAGAGGCGCAGAGATAACAAGAGATGAAGTAAAATTCACTAAGTTTGTCCAAAAACTGCGAAGGAAATTTAATACTCTTTTCAACAATATCTTAAAAACACAATTAATACTCAAGGGTGTTGTTGCAGAAGAAGATTGGTTAAGCATTAAAGAAAATCTTTCATATCAATATATGAAGGATGGACATTATGCAGAAATGCGAGATATGGATCTGTTAAAAGACAGATTAGAAGTTCTAAATACATTAGAACCATATATTGGACAATATTTTTCTAAAAAATATGTTCAAAAACAAGTATTCAGGATGTCAGACGATGAAATTGAATCTATGGATAAAGAGATAGCTTCAGAACCACCGCCTGATGAGGGAGAAGAAGAATATTAACAATAACTTGGAGATAAATTATGAGTGAAATACCAGATATGATTTCAGCAGTAGTTGGAGATAATAAAATTGATGCAGAAACACATTTTAAGAATACAATGGCACAAAAAATAGGAAATTCGTTGGATTTAAAAAGAGTAGAAGTAGCGAATTCTTTAGTAAAAGGACAACCCGAAACCTCTATAGAGGATTCTGCTGATGAAAAAGTTTAAAGAATTCAATACATGGGTTATAGAAAAGGATGAACACAAGAAATCATCCACATATAAGAAACTTACTCCTAAGATGAAAAAGGCGGTCGATGACACTTTTTCCACAATGGAGAAAAAGCCAGGTGATTTTTTAAGTACATTTGATAAGAATGTAGAGAAAGTCGCAAAAAAACATGGTGTAAAAGTTAAAGATATTATGAGTTATTTTGATAAAGAAATGCTTTCAATTTAGGATAAACTATGGCAAATTCAATTACAAATTCACAGGGTAGAAGTGTATTACATATAGACACTACCGATGGATCAATAACATTAGCTGAACTTAAAGCAACTAATGAAGCTACTCCTGTATCTGCATCGATTGTCGAAATTTTCTGGCAAACTGCGGGTTCAATCGCAATAGATAGGGATGGTACTGCGGTTCATTCATTTACAGGAACAGGACATTGGAATTTAGGTGCAGCTGGAACTGTTTTGTCAGGAGATAATACAGATGATATAGGTATTACATTAACTGGTGATTCCTATGCAGTTATTATTGTCCATAAACAATATTCAGGAGGGTAATAGATGAAACTAATCACAGAAATGTATGATAATTTTGAAATTCTTACTGAGGGTAAGGATGGAAAAGATTTAAAAATCAAAGGGGTTTTCATGCAGGCCGAGACTAAGAATAGGAATGGTCGAATGTATCCTCTTAATGTTTTAACAAAAGAAGTTAAACGATATAATAAGGAACTGGTCGAACCAAAACGTGCTTTTGGTGAATTAGGACATCCAGAGGGGCCTACAGTCAATCTGGATAGGGTTTCACATTTAATCGAAGAACTTTATCCCGAAGGTCATAATATTATCGGGAAAGCTAAGATTCTTGACACACCGAATGGTAAAATTGTCAAGGAACTCTTAAATGCGGGTGCAAAACTTGGAGTCTCTAGTAGAGGAATGGGAACACTTGAAAAGAGGGGTCAAACTAATGTAGTTAAAGACGATTTTTATCTTGCAACAGCAGGAGACATCGTTGCTGATCCGTCTGCACCAGAAGCGTTTGTGGAAGGAAT
>VTLG01013625.1_pt1 | contig 12908 bp, 15 predicted proteins | sample 4694571 | NCBI WGS metagenome assembly VTLG01 (sample SAMN12604809, study PRJNA352737) | marine metagenome | biome: ENVO:00000447; feature: ENVO:00000209|ENVO:00000569|ENVO:01000036; material: ENVO:00002151; isolation source: viral sequences binned using virsorter ... | reverse complement strand
TCTGAAAATATGCTGATGGGTCGTCTATTGTTGTATAAGCCATTATCCGTACTCCGCTAAGTTCTTCGTGCATAGTGCATAATATCCTGTAGGAACAGCATACTCAAAATTACCATACCCATTTGCATCTGCATTACCACTTGAAATAGAAAATGCGGGATTACCAAAATTAAATGATGATGTTTGACTTGAGCCACCTTTTCTAATCATAGGTAAAGTAAAACCCCAATTTGTAGGTAATGTAGTGGCACTACCAAAAGTTGAACCATTCTTATAAAATTGTACTGTTCTTGTTCCACTATCCATATCTACAGCAACTCCTACAATATCGTTTGCACCAAAAGTATCTGAAACATCTTCTACTTCAGAACCCTCTCTATAAATTTTACCATTAACACCATAAACAGTAAGAGAATAATTGTTTATACCAAAAGTAGTTGTAAATCTGTGTTGTTCATCTGAGTTTGCTATGCCTACTAAATTATTATCTCCCGCTTTAATTTTTACTTCCCAATACCATTTACCATTAGCAAAGGCTTGTGTTGCACCTACTCCAAAGTTATCATTACACGCTTCATCTAAATTTCCTTCAGAATAACTTGCTTGTAAACTATTAGATAAAGGATTTAATGTAGCAAAATTATTTGTAGGTGTATCTACTGTAACATCTATTGCGGCTAGGTTAGTTACTGCATAATGATTATCATTACCGCTTGTATCAGCACCTATACCACTTGCATTTTGACTTGTGCCTGTTTGTTTAAACTCTAACCAAGCACCATTATTTCCAAATGTAAGTCCTGTCGGTTTTTTTGGAATCCAAACTCCATTATCATCTGTTTCGCCAAATTCTGTTGGGGCGGCAATTGAACCATCAAGGTAAATCATTTCTGCTATATATCCATCAATATAGTGATGTGACGAGCTTGCTCTTTTAGAGATAGCCATTGTTTGACCACTAGCCAAACCCGGAATATCATAATTTTGGTCGGGTTGTTCTTCGTGACTTGCTATAGTATTAGATAATTGAGTTCCATTAATAAACCATTTCATTCTATTTGTTGCTGTACTTTGAGTTGTATCTAGTTGTACTACAAAATGATACCATGCGGAAGAGTCTCGTAAAAAAGTGTTGTTAAAATTTAAATATTTTTGGTCTGAATCATCAAGATAAATTTGTGGTTGTCCACTTGTTCTAACAACATTCATGGCTTGTGCTGTATCATCACCCATAGACCAAAATGAATTATCGTGACTGCCACTTCTTTGACCATTAAATTTTCCCCAAGCAGAAAAGGTTGCCTTTTTCTGATTTGTTGGAGTGCCTAAAGTAAAATTTAAAAAACTGTCAGTCCCATTACAACGAAGTGAGTTTTCTATTTCGTAACTACTATCTAATGTGTTTGCGGGAAGAATTAAAGGCATTGTTATTCCTTCACAGGAAATTCGCCTAGAGGTCGTTCTATAACTGGATTTTCTTCTGTGCCTGTATTTGTATAAGCAAATAAAGTAGCTAAAGCATCAACATCACTAGCATTATCTATTTGTGTTTGCATAGAGTTACATTTAGTTCTCACACTTGCTCTCCAAGTTTTCCAACCACTATTCATTGTGCCACCTGTTTCTTTGGCTTTAATAACTCGCCAATCACTAGGTTTTAAAATACCCTCGCATTGATTGTTTATCATTTCTTTTTTAATTGTTTTTAATCCCTTTGTAGCTACATCTCCTACATCATCACCTTCTCTAATTAGACCATCCGTTTTATCTTGATCTGTCCATAAGGTATCGGCAATTTTTTTAGCTGTTGCTGTTCCATAACTTGCAACAACTTTATCGCCACTAGAATCATAAGCTAATGTTTCATTTGTATTAATGTACCATTCTTCATCTTTTTTATTCGTGTTATCATATTCTACTTCATATAAACCAATGGCTTTCTTTTCTGCTACTGACCATAAAGAATAAATTTTAGTTGAATAACGAATATTATTAATAACCAATTTTCTTGGATTATTAAATGTTTTGGTAATGCTACCACTTTCTACTATTGCATACATATTTTAACTCTCACTTAAATTCATTGTTCTACCTACTTCTTGCCAAATTGCACCATTATATCTGAATACATGAATATCTGTTTTGCCATTTGTAGCAGTCTCAGTGGGTTCGGTACTTGCCGCAAACTCAAAAATAGTGTTCCACCCAATAGTATGAGAGCCATCAAAATTTATTTCTAGACAAATAAAAGCACCTTCAACAGCATTAGTCGGAGCAGAAAAAGTCGTATTTTCTGTTGTTAAATGATAGGCATTTGGTTTAGCTTGTGTATCCCAAGCAACAGCATTTGATGAAGATGTTAATGCTTGTTGAGGAATATAAGCTAGATCATTAAATTTAATTTTTCCTGTACCATTTGTAGTAATATCTATATCGCCATTAGCACCATCAGTTATAGTTATGTTACCAGAATTTGTTCCTTTATTAGTATCTAAAACTAAATCATAAGTACCACTTGTTGTTAAAGTTGCACTAGCACCACCAGAACCTATAACAGTTTCACCAGAACCTTTTGGCTTAATATGTAAATCAACATTTGTTTCCCCACTAGCACCTAAGATTGGACCATTACCTGTTGCACCATTTGTTATTTCTAATTCATTAACTGCTGAGGCTGTTGTTTGAAATATAACTTGTTCATTTCCATTTTCATCTGCAATAAAGTGAGCGTCATCAATTTTAATATTAAAGCTGTTAGTATCTAAATCTGCACCAAGTTGAGGTGAAGTATCTGAAACAATATCAAAAGAAACTGTACTATCTATAAAGTTAATTGTATTTGCTGATGTATTTACAGTAGCAAAACTAATATCATCTGAGCCATCAAAAAATTTTATTTCTAAAGAGTTAGAGCCAGAGTTAGTTGTATCAAGCCATATAGTACCTGTCGTTGCAGATCCAGGTCTTGATGTTCCACTATGCATTGAATTTAATGCACCTAAAATATTATTTAATTCAGTTCTAAATGCACTGAATCCTTGGTTTGCTATACTTACATCTGAAACTTGACTCATAACACCTCTATATCATTATTAACTAGATGACTTCAACCCAAAACCTTGAGCAACATAATCAAATGTGCGATTAATACCACTCCCAGATGAATTTGTAAATGCAATAGAAAAACCTGTCGCACTTTTTGATGTAATTGTATAAGTGTCGCCTGTTGCCATATTTTGAGCTGCAATACCAAGAGCAGGACTTTCATAAAAAGCATTAGTATAAGTGATGACTTTTGTTCCTGTTGTACTTGCGACATCATTATCGCTTTCAGTTCTTTTTTCCATATCTACAGTTATAGTAATTCCACTCACAAATCCTTTTACCTTATTATTTTTATTTGATAATTTTAATCTAAATTTAAAATATCTTCCTTTATAAGTTGTACTTGCATTTATATTAAAAAAGTTAGTACAATCTCCTAAACTTGTAGTTGAACTTGCTACTTGTAAATTTTGATTAGCATTAGTAGGATCATTACCATCAAATGGTGCAGGAGCATCATCAAAATTACTAAAACCACGACCAGAATCAAATAAATCGTATGGATCAGATATTTGGTCTATGGTTAAATTTTTAGTAAATGAAACATCAAATATTCCTGTTAAACTTAAAGTTTGATTAAGAGTATAAAATCCCTCATTATCTATATTAGCAGTTGAGTTATTTGGATTAGAAGTTGTATCAGTTCCCCCTAAATCAAAGTTTCCGGAAACACTATCAAAATTTCCAACGGTATCTTCAAAATCTGTAATGGTATCTAACACTATAGAATTAGTTCCAGATGAATCAGTTAAAGCTACATCACTATCATAAGTTCCTAAAGTAATATCTTCAGTTAGTGTAGAAATATTTTTATATGCTTGTAAACTAGATATATTAGAATAAATTATTGTTTCATTATTTGATTCGTTTCCTAATTTATCAACTGCTTTAATTAAAAAAGCACCTGTTTTAGCATTAGTTGTTTTTGTTGTTCCACTTGTTCTAGGAACTTGTAACCAGTTATTACTTTTATTCCATTGAGCCCCACTTGTTACATTTTGATAACGAATTTCGTAATAAGATACATCTAAATCTGCAACAGCATCCCAATTTAATTGCATTTGATTTGAACCTTGCATATTTACAGAAAAATTCGTTACATCTGCTGGTGGTTCTGTAGCACCAACAATTAATCTACTTGCAGAAGTATAACTTGAACTTACTCCAAATCCATTAATAGATTTAACTCTAACATTATAAGTTTTATCATCAATAACATTTAACATTTCATATTTTAATTGTGTTCCTTTTGCTATTATTTTAAAAGCTGATTCTGTACTTAATTTAGTTTCAATTTGATAATATTGAGTAAATTTATCTGGACTTGCACCGACAGTAATATTCAATCTAGTTAAAGCCGTTCCCTCATTATACAAAATTAATTCATCTGTTAAAGTAACACTCGCAGGAGGAGAAACACTAAAAGGATTCGGTAAAGTCGTATCTGGTATTGTTGCTACTGCTGTTTGTGTTCCAAAAGTATAATAAGAATCTTGATGTTCTGATAAAGTTAAACTTGTTGTCATATCACTTCCAATAGTCATAGCTTGAACTCTAAAAGGTTTAGCAGAAAAACCCGGAGTAGCATGTGTTATATTTACTATATCGCCTATTGATAATTCTAATGCATTACCATCAGCTTTTAAAGAAACATCTAAACTTGATCTTGATCTTCTTAAAATAATTTCTGCCATTTCTCTTGCTTGATAAGGACTTGTTATTGTTGGAAAATCAAATCGTCCTTCTAAAACTATACCACCATCAGCAGTTTTCATATTAGCGTGTTGATCTGCACTTGCTTCAGCAGAATCATCAATAGGTGGATATTGTACTTCATCTGATTGATAATTTTTATCAGGATTTATAAAAGCAACTAATACTCTATTGTATCGTGAATTTTTATTTTTACTTGAAACTTGTATGCCACCAATAATATTATCTTCTGTTAAAGTAATAGAAGCACTTCCTGTTGTTTCAACTAATACTTTATAAATACCAGATGTATAATTTAATAAACCTCTACAACCTGTTAAAAAATTTTTAACATTATCTATCGCTTTTCTTGAAGTATCTATAACAGCATGACTATCCATTAAATCAATTTGACTCGCACCAGAATATGGAGTTATATTTGCATCACAAACATCACCTGCAGTTTGCCAATCTGCAAAATTAGAATCAAAATAACTATTAGCAATACCCATACCGAAACGAGTATTTCGTAAATAATCTAATAATTGATAAACAGGATTATCTGAATATTCCCAAGTCGTACTTGTATCTGCTCTATGAGAACCAGAACCACCTGTAATAGAACCATCTAAATTAGGGTTATAAATTTTTCTTCCTTTGACTAATGCATGGATTTGTGGAACTCCACCAAAAGCATCACTATTCCATTTAAACTTTAATGCTAAATAAGATAAACCTCTTAATCTATGATTACTTGTCCAAGAACTCAAACTACCAACTAAAGTGTCATAAGTTTGACTATCAGTACCATAATGTGGTCTTACTGTTATTAAACTTTCTGCTGATGAATCTGGGTCATTTGGATCAGCTTTGTAAAAATTAGAATCACTACTATTCACTGTTCTTTCTGTGTTGTCTGCTAAATCTCCAGACCAAGTAACAATATTATCATTTACAAAAATAGAAGTTATATCATCAATTTCTCCTTCGCTTAAAATTAAAATTGCATATAAATATTCATTATCAGTTCCTGATGTTTCCATAAAAACTAAATTACCGCCTACTTTTCTTGTGCCATAAATTATTGGTATGCCACTGTTTGATGACCTTTTATTAAGTAAAACACCTTTTGCAGTATTATCTAATTCGCCAAAATCTGGTATATCTGGCATAGGTAATAACCAAGAAATAACACTATCAACAATATCTACTATGACATCTATTATGTCTCCAACGATATCTTCTATAAAATCAGGTACATCACACATTTATTTCATTCTCCAAATCCCACCCATTTGTTCAAATCCTACTCTTTCAAGTAATTTACTTGCAATAAGTTTTGTAGAAATACTTAAATGAATTGCTTTTTTGTTAGCTTGTGTTTTAATTATTTTCATAATGTTATTAAATATTTCTAATGATCTATATTCTGGTAATACATATATAACTTGAACATTTAAAATATTTTCTTTGCTCCATAAATATTCTGTATTGTGCATTACTGATACACCTATTAATTTATTTTTATCTAAATTTTTTACCATTATAATTTTACCTTTTTCTATAAAATAAAATATTCTTGATTTTAATTTATCGTTATCAACTTTAGGATAATTTAATTCCTTAACTTCTTCTTCAAAATTTTTTAATATTTCAAAAATTTCATCAGTATCTTCATTCTTTGCTTCATAAAAATGATAACTAGACATCAGCTTTCCCCCATCTTAAATCTAAAATATTTAGAGCTGCGAACTCCATACCTCTATCGCCACTAAAAAATCTTTGTTGTGAATTATCAGAAGTTGTTCTTCCACTTTCTTTATCAAAAGTTGCCCAATGTGAAGTTACATTTATAATTACATTTGCTGTATCAGTTGTATCAACAATTTTATATTCATCTATTGTTCCATAAAATAATAAAAATGGATCAGATATTAAAGCATTTGTACTGTCTAATAATCCTCTATAAATTTTAACTTCTTTTCCTATTACATTTTCTCCTAAAACTACTGCTGAGTATGTTTGATCTACTGCTGATAATTGTATAGCTAAAGAATTTTTTGTTGGTTTATTAGTTTCACTTACTCCTGTAATAGATCGTAAATGCCCAGAAGCAGTATAAGTAACAGAACTACCTGACACACTAGAGGTTAAAGGAAAACCACAATTAGTTAAATATATTGGTGTAGCAAAACCTAAATGAACTAAAAAAACAGGACTAATATTGCTTGTAGCTAATTCAGTTTTAACAGAAGATGATAAACCCCTTGCCATTATATTGCCTCAATAACATCAAACTCATAATTAAATAAAAGATTACCAGAACTATCTATTGATCCTGTTTCAAACTCCTGAACATCAGAAGTCATGTGAACAGTAAAAGGAACTGAATCATAAGTTACAGCACCATTATTAGCTAAAGCAGTTGTTAATGGTGGCTCTATTGTTACAGTACAAGCATTACTAGAACTTGTGGCATCAGCGACAACCATATAAACTTTACTATGAGAATTAAACTTAATAAAATCTCCTGCTTTTAAACGACCTGCGCCATCTCCTGCAAAACCATCAATAGCAATAGTTGTATCAGCAACAGCATGAACTCCATCAACTAAAAGTGAACCTGTTTCATTACCTAATGCATTAAGATAACTTGGAAAAGTAACTGTAAAATTTTCTTTTTGTGATCGTTGTTTAATCATAAAAGCCATAGTTGGTGCAAAATCTGCTCTAGTCATAGGTGGATATTTAATTGTAAAAGACCATCTTTGACCTTGAATTTGTCGTCTAAATGTTTTGCCACTATCAGTTTCACTTACTAAAGTTTTTTGATTACTTTTAATATTAATTGCTGTAAAATCTGTATTAGGTAATGCCCCACTCATATAATTGCCTGTCTTCCTTTTTCATTAACAGCACTGTTAATCATATTTACAATTACACCTCTACTATTAACTAATAATTCGTTAAATCCTCTTGCATCTACTGTATTAATATTAAAGTTTACATTAACAGGTTGTCCGCCACCTAACATATTATTTGGTATAATAGTTCCTGCAGAATTGGGAACAAATAACTCAGGACCACCCTCACCAACAATACTTGGTTGATTTATTGGAGGTCTTCCACCTTTTTCAAATCCTTGTATTTTTTTTACTAAGTTCATACCAAAACCTATTGCTGCTCCAGTTGCCGCAATATTAAAAGGAAAAGGAATACTAGCAAAAGTTTTTAATGCTCCTTCAAAAACATACATTAATCCTTTTCTAATTGAATCCATTTTTAAAATTTCTGTAGATTTAGCAACAGCTGATTGAATGGCACTTCCTATTAATGCTTCAATAATTAATCTTGTGACCGTTCTTGCAAAATCTTGAAAATTTAATTTTCCAGTCATAACAAAATCTGTAAGTGTATCTGATAAAGCTTGAAATGATTTTTGTCCTGCTTCATTAAATCTTTCCATAGCATTAGCACCCTCTTTCATAGCATTTTTAAAACCTGTTATAAAAGATTGAACATGAGTTGGATCAAAAGTATCTTCACTAAAAATACCCTCTTCGTTCATAAATTTTAATTGTTTTTCTTTATCTAAAAAATCTTCTAAACTTGTATCAACAAATTCATATGCCTCTCCTATTTTATTCATTGCTTCTTTATGTGCAGTAAGAGTAGGAAATAAATCTTTCAAATCATTATCTAATATTCCATGTGTTTCTATTAATTTTTTAGTTTCTTTTTCATTTTCTTTTGTTTTGTTTTTTATGTTATGAATAACTTCTCCAATAGTAGCCATATGCGATCCTGAATTTCCTATTTCAAGAGCACTAGCTGAATGTGCATCCATTATTTTATTTAACATTTCTAATTCTGTTTTTAATTTTGCTATCGTTTCAGAATTAGTTAGCATTGAATCTGTCATGCCATCATAAAGATCTGGTATTTCTATTATTTGGTCTTTGAAACCTTCTAATCCATCTAAATCTAAATCTGGTAATTCTAATTCAGGACTTAAATCTTTGAGTGAATCTTCTAATTGTTTATTTTGTTGTTCTAGTTTTTTTATTTCTTCAGTTATTTCATTAATTTTCTTTTTTAAATCTGGTTTTGTTAATTTTGAAAATTCATTGAATGTTTTTTCTAAAGGGTCAGGCAATAACATTGCAGCTGTTGTCATTGCTCCAATAGAAAGTGCAACTAAACCCAAACCTCTTGGACCACTTAATGCAGTTATACCAATTAAAGTTAATTGCATTTTTCTTAATGCAGAAGCAATTTTTAATACAGTTCCTGCTAGTTTGAATGCTACAAAACCACTTACAGCCGCTTTTAATATTTTAAAATTATCTGCCACAAATTTTACTGACTCAGATAATGCTACAACTGATTTAGCTAACCCCTCTCCTAATTGAACAGCAATATCTTTTATAGTATCTGAATTATCAGCTAAAAATTTATCTAAATCTCCAAATTGTTTTTTTAACTCTGGAAAAAAACCTGCTTCAAGTACATCTTTTTTAAAAGTAAATATTTTGTCATTAATCATTGACAAAGTACCTGTGAATGTTTTTGCTAATTCATCAGTACTATTTGCAAATCTACCATCACCAGAAAAAACTTTTTCAAATGCTTGAACTGTTTCTTCTATTGATACTGTCGCTCCAGCTTTAAAACCGAGCATATTTCTAACACCTTTTTCTCTAAATAAATCAGCAGCTCCTATACCTGCACTAAATGATCTTTGTATTTGTTCGGCAGCAGTTCTAAAATCAAGTCCTGTTACAGCGGCAACATTACCTGTAATCTCCAACATATTTTGTAAGTCTTCAGCATTATCTGTTACTGTTGCTAAAATACCTGAACCAGATTGTATTTCTTCTAATGAAAAAGGAACTTTAGAAGCAAATTTGACCATATTGTCAAATGCTTTAGCTCCCTCGTTTGTATCTTTGAGTAAAAATTTTAATCTAACTTGTAAATTTTCTAACTCTTTTCCTGTATTTACTAAATTTCTTATTACTAATCCTGCACCTAAACCAATAAAGGCATTGCGAACATTGAATACAGCTTTTTTAACACCATCTAGATTGTTTCTTACTCCCTTTAAAGCTCTTTGAGACTTATCTTTAGCAACGATATCAATATTAACTTTTTTAGTAGCCATTATTTTCTTTTCATTTTAGCAATTCTGTTTTGTCTTTCTTGCTCATCTTTTTTTATATCAAAATAAGCCATCCACATATTAAACTCACTCACTGACATTTGCAAGATTTCACTTACTGTCTTATGTAATACTTCTGCTAAAGAGAATATATTATAAATTTCAGTTGTATTTTTTATTTTTTTTTAAGGGTGTTTAAATCAGAAGAATCAGATAACATAATAGCATTTGCTACTTTTGCAATAACATCAGTATCTGCTTTTAATTTAAAAGGCATTTTATGTTCTAATGTAAACATTTTGTCGCCATCTTTAGTAAGGGATTTTGTAATTATAACATCAATGAGAACATTGAGATCACTGTCATTAGCACCTTTGAAAAGTTTTGCCTTTTCTTGCATATTAAATGGCTTACTATAAATAGCTTTGTCGCCTATCAATCCCCATTCAGGAACTTCTATAATTTTTGTTTCAAGAGATTCAAAATGTCCTTTGACTCCCTCAAAAAAGTCTATTTTTTCAGCCATTCAATTTATACTGTTGATCTAGTCAATACTCCTGTGCCTTGTGCTGTAAAAGATGATTTAATTGTATCATCTAAAGTAACTGAGTGTGATTCTCCTGTTACTAAAGCAGTTCCAGACCAATAATAATCGCCTGAATCTGAACCCTCTGGATAAAGGTTTAAAGTAACTGAACTACCAACTGTTAATGCCCCTTGTCCAGTTGTATCTGTTTCATCAAAATGTGCTTCAACACTCGCAGACCAACTTGTTCTGCCTGCCAAATATTCTCTAGCTGTTGAGCCTAAATTTGATCTCTCAATTACATCGCCTGTAGTGTCAAGTGAAAATCCTGAAACACTACCGACAGCATTTGAGCCTAGTTTCACTGTACCACTTTGTCCTGTGTGATTACCCATGTCTTACTCCTCTGTTTTTGGTTTTGGTTTAGTTTCTGGTTTCGGTTGAGGCATAATAGTTTTGCCTTTCACTTTCCACCCTTGCTTAACAAGATTTTCAACTTCCTGTGCAAAAACTTCTCTTTCAGTTCCATTATTTGCTGAAACTAAAACTACTCTATTTGTGCCCATAAATGACTCCCTTGTTATTCTTTAACTAACCTTTTTTTCAAAATTAGTCAAAATATATTTTACCAATTATGCTGTTCCTCTAGTAAATTGATAAAAAACTCGTGCGACTAATCTAACACCACCATAAGGGAATAATACTCCCTCATCAGTATTAGTTTCAATAATTTGTGTATCTAAAGCATTATTATTTCTTGTTATATCTGCATCTAATGTTTCTTCTACGACTTCAATTAATTGATTTCTTAATGTGTCAATATTGCTTGTAGTTCCTTTAACAAAACCAACAATAACAAAATCTATCGTACCTTGCCTTTTACCAACACCAACTTCACCCATTGTACTTGGTTCTCTTGTTTCATCTCCACTTTGAACATATACTGCAGGAAATTGTGCATTGCTTAATTCATCTGGTTCAAATGGTTCTCTAGTTATTTTTTTAAATGTAATAGGCGAACTTACAGCAGTAAGTTTAGTTATTATATCACTAGCTATATCTTCTCTTTCGCTCATCTTATTCCTGTTAATCTAAACAAATGTTGTGCAAATCGTTTATGTATCTGAATTTCATCTTTTCGTCCAATACTAAAAAATGGTCTTATTACTTTCTTTTTACCTGCACCAAAAAAATCATGGAATGCTGCTTTTTTATTTTCTGATTGTCGTCTAAAAAATAATGTAGATTTATTTTTATTTGCTTTCCAAGTTAATGAACGAAACATTCTGCCTGTATCAGTTAAATCTACGAAAGAAACTTGTCGTCCTCTTTCTTGTCTATCTTTTTTTGTTGATTGTGCATAAGGTTGAAATCTACCACCATCAGGTGTTATTCCTTTTTGAGTTTTTTCTGTTATTCTTTTAACTCCATAAGCAGAAACTCTATTTAATGATTCTTCTATCGCTCTTGGTAATTTTTTTTCTAGTTTTTTTAAATAATTTTGTACTTCAATAGTATTTGATTTAATTTTTGTTTTTACAACCATTATCTAACAAGGCGACCTGTATGTAATGTTTCTTTTTCACTATCTGATATTGTTCCTCCCCCATCTTCATCATATTCAACACCATCTTTTAAAACTTGTGAAAATTCTTCTTCAAATCTATCTCTATAAAATTCTATTTGGACTTGAAAAGCATCTTTGCCCTCTCCTGTATTTCCATCTCGCCATTTAGTTAATTGAGGATAAACATATTTCCATAAACATAAATAAACTACAGAATAAATCCATTGACTATTAGTAAGTTTACTATCAGTCATTTCAACAGAAGTAACTTTTGTAATATCTTTATACCTAACTTGGTGTCTGTATCTTTCCCACCATTCAGCTCTAATTTGTCTTAACACATCATTTTCTGCTAATTGTAATTGAACACCAAAATCAGTAATACCAAAACCTAGAATGTCTGGTTGTATTTTTTGTAAGTCACTATTAGCTACACTAAATTGAGAAGTAGCCATTATTTACCACAAACACAGTTATCGTTACAATGACACATTATTTTTTTCCTTTTTTCTTTTTAGGTTTATCTTCTACTAAACTCCAACCTCTAAATTCCCAAACTTTTTGATTTGTTTCCCAATCAACTTTTCTTCTTTTAATAATTCTTTTACCATTAGTTAATTCAATAATTTTATCGTCCATAATTCCACTCATTGTTACTTTGTTATCTATTACCATAAAATCCTTTTGTGTAAGAGGGGGATTAACCCCCTCTAATTAATTAATTGTTTATAGTAATGATGAATCCATCATTAACTCAACACCATAAGTATCGTTTAATTCAGCAACTCCATAAACTGCTGTAGCAACAATCTCATCTGCTCTTAGAGAAGCATCTCTTTGAGTTTCAAGTTTAAGGT